>SCPN01001008.1_pt1 | contig 16730 bp, 19 predicted proteins | sample 6106831 | NCBI WGS metagenome assembly SCPN01 (sample SAMN10720447, study PRJNA508395) | human gut metagenome | isolation source: Participant 1, 0 month
TAATATTCCTGGACTATCCACACATCTATACACCTCATAAGGATGATCATATCCTAACCTTTCAATCCTATGATGGGACCTATAGCTTTACCTATATCATCTTTTACCCAAGTTTTTTACATGCTGAGGAAGTTCAAAAATTACGAAATATGATTGAGTTTTTTGAGTCTACCAATAATCCTAACTTTAAACTGAAAGAGCATATTCTATTCCCAGAAACAGAGTAGCGCCATGCCCATTAAAACATCATTCAAAATCAACCTAATAGTATCAGACGTATAAACAAAACAGCCAGTACTGCAAATCGCAATACTGGCTGCTTTTCTCTCTATTTCTTTTTAGACACGAGTGTACCCAAGCAGATAGATAACATATTAATTAAGCTTTAAGGCAATTTAAAAACATCAGCTTCCCAAATGTACTTCATGCAGGAAACTCTCGCTTATTCTGACGACTAATCAGCCTTGTCATTTCTACCATATTACGAATATCATGATAAGACCTCTTCACCATATTGGCTTTATAAGCAACTTCAATGCTGTACACATATTTATCATCACGGATTGTAAAATATGTATAATTAGTGCCATTATCAAATTTTATACTGCCGCTAAATGCAGGCACACCATTATTCCAAATGGTAGCATTATCATTAGCTGAGTACGGATATTTTCGACTCACCGTATCTATCGTAGCAAAAGCACCTGCATAAAAATGTTTTTCATCATTTGGGAAAATCGGACGACGCTTAACTAGCTGCACTATACCGCCACCCTCGTAAACGCGTGTTTCCTCACCATAGGAGGTAGGCTCGTAATCAGCTTTTCGCTTACTATTCTTGATCACACGATATTCAAAGTTTCCCCATATTTCAACATTAGAATAGCGATTTATTGCTTTTGTATCCTCTACCGATGGAATCACATAATTCGCTAAAGCCCCTTCTGCATAACTAATGTGATCAGGATTTCCATTGCCACGGTTTATGATGTTAACACGATACACATGGTTCATGTCATTAGGTAAAGAAAACTCAACACCTGTACTCGTTCGCGGCTCAGCTTTCGCCTCTTTTCCAGGGATACTTGTCATAATCCCATACTTCTGCTGCCAATGGCCATTTTTTACCGTTTTATATGTGAAAGCACGATCCGTATAGGTGGTCTTATAGTCTACATCCACAACGATATCTGCATTCATACTTTTAATATAATATTGAGGGATACCATTTACGACATTAACAACGGAATTAGTGTTATCATTAATCGCCTTACTTTCAAGACTTGGATAAGGCATAGAAAAACGAATATGCTGTGTATCATTGTCAAAGATAAACACCGTACTCTGATTAGCTTGACGTTTTAAAAACTTAGCATTACCCTCCATATATGACTTAGCTTGCTCCAAGGTCCTACGCCCATCTCTTACAGTCTGTGCTACAACAGGACCTGAACGACGTCTAAATTGAGCCTCCACAAGATCCATATCAGCACTATTATAAGAATAGCTTTCATAAGCAGTATCAGGCACCATGGCATCACCACCAGGGATATCTATATTGGCAGCATGAGCTGTTACCATAAGGCCAAGTGAGCAAAGACCTGTTAAAATTGCTTTCTTTATCATATAATTCCCTCAATATAAATAGGCCTTATATAAGACTAACCTTCTATAGCCTCAACTACTTCGCCGATGTACATATAGTGCGGTTCCCAGCGATCTTTTCCAGCTTGGGTGTACATGGACGGATTGGCTGCATAATATTCCTTTACGCTATCCGCCAAATGAGCTTCATCAAATTGGTGTTCATATAATTTTTTACATACAAATGTTAAATCTGCTTCTTTGAAAGTCACTCCATTCCCTGCCGCTACTGGTGTTAGCCCAGAGTTAGCCACCTTATCTTCGTTGCGACCAGAATGAGAACCTAAATAACCAAGCGCCTTACGATGGCTTTCAGGGAAGAAACTAACTGTAAAAGTATCGTATTTCTCCATAAATTCTTGTGTATAACGAGCTGGATGAATGTACACAGTCACCGTGGAAATATCGCCGCCATTAGGCCCCCATACGTTGCCCATACTGCCCCAGCTAACTGTACACGTATTAAAATCATCAAGCGTACCAGCCGTAACAAGAGCCCACCGTTCCTCGAACATAGTAAAAGCCTTATAATTCTTTGCTTCAAATGGTTTCATAATAACCTCCGCACATAGAATTTACTTAACAACAACCTCATCAAAATGTTCTTTATACACTTCATAATACACTGCATCAGCGATATCGTAAAACTCTTTATTTAGAGAATCTTTCACAACGGGTTTGCGCAGAAAGGCACCGCGATCGATAGGTCGAGGCGTTCCGTCAAAACCAAAGCGACTGATTTCCTCTTCATCACGCATAATACCTGGATTAGACCACATATCTTCATTCATATCCATATTCGTATCCACATCAGTATTAATCGCCGTTGTCCCTTGCTGTTGCGCCCGATAGACCTTACTAGCTGCGGAATTACTACTATCATAGGTAAAAGTCATGTCCTTAACGGTAATCACTTTCTCATCATTCCACTGATACGCTTTATATACCGTCGCCTTAATCGTATAAATAGGCGGCTCAAACCCGATGGCCTTCACCGTATTCACGTCAATATAGGACGCGCCACGCTCGTCTACATTAGGAATATCCGACACAAACTGAGATACCTGCTTAAACTGCGGCTGAGAAGTGAGCTCCTCAATCGTGATTGCTTGGGCTGGAATCGTGAAAGCTAGTATAAGCCCTAGCGTTATTAAAAATCGATGTAACATATATCCTCTCATCTTTCTAAACTTTTAAAAAATAGACTAATAATTTATCAATGGAATACTTAAAACAGTAGAGACAGAGAGTAAGATATACACTACAAGACATAGCTTTAACAAAAGCAGTAAACTGCCAAATAGGACTTTATAGATAGGTGCTTCTTGTTTCTTGGATCGTATCCAGTCTTTAGTTTCATAATATATTTTAGGTTTGTTAAAAGCTGGCGGTAATCGCTTACACCATAGAATAAGCCACAGAATACAACATATATTACCAAAGAGAAAGAATAGAAATAGGCCGAACTGCTCCAATGTAGATACTTTCAATACATAAATATAATGGAGTAGCTGAGTAAAGGTCTCTACAAAGTTAATCCATAGATAAACAAGATAAGCCTTAAGCAAAAGCACTAATATAATTTTGATATATTTGAGTTTACTCATTAGTTCACTCCTATCAAAATATACAAACTAAATACACACAACTATATTACATTTTTTCTTGACTTTGAATGCGGATTACCTTATTTCTCAATGTTTCAATATTTGCAAAGTCAGAATATTCTACTGTATTCCGCAGCTGAATATGAGAATATGGCACTGCTCCGTCAGTATAAACTAAACTCATAATATATATATTCTTGTCATCCCGTAAGAATCGATGCATTAAAGATTTTCTACCTGGTTGATAGTTATCTACTCAAAAGACTAGGAACACCATTATTCCAAACAGATGCTGCCTGAATAGGTGCATCACCTATAATTTGACTTTCTGGCTTTACCTCCGAAATTTCGTTAATAAAGGAGTAAATATATTTATCATCTACCTTTACAGATTTCTTGGCCACAACAAGCCGCATACCTAATCCACGATAGTCCCTTATTTCGGCAGAGTCCTTTAATGACTTCTGTGCTGTTAGTGTAAGTCCTTTAGGAATACGATACAGGAGATTATCCCAGTTGATACTTTCACTATACTGATCCATATCATCTAAAGAATGAATCGATGGAATCACATAATTACTCATAACGCGCTCAAGCTTGTCGGTAACGGGCTGATTTTTGTAGCTAAGCCCTATCATATATTCTTGATTTGGCTGATTATCTAAACCAACTACGGCAACCATAGCAGGCGTATTTTCGCCAAAAGACTCTGTTTCAATAGCCCATTTACCATGCGTGATACCCGGATATATAAACTCCCCTTTTCGCTCTGTTTTTAGTTTGCCTAATGCATCATCATAATTCTGTTTCGTGCCGATAGCAAAAAACACGGAATGTTCTCTTACAATAGATAAACGTTCACCATCACTGAGTTTTGGAATACTTACTTGCTAATAGTAGTCCAGGAAAAGATGCTCGGATGTTATTACGATCATCATGCAACAACACAACTGCAGACTCATTAACTAACAAATCCATCACCTTCTCAGAATCGCTTGCTATCTGATTGACTTCATCTTGTGTTAGTTCCCAGTCAGTTCTATACATTTCCATACGCTTATCAGATTCAGAATGTAATTTTATAACATCACTAGCCCCCACATTGCTCAAGCTACCGGCCCGATAATTCTCATATGCATTGGCGGAATGCTCGCATCAGCACCTGGCATAGGTGGCTGTCCGGCTGGAACTTCGATCTGTACAGCGCTTACATTCAGGGTGAAAGCAGTCATTAATGCCATCATGATTATACTTTTACGTAACATACAACCCTCTCTTCTTTTCTTCTCTCACATTTACAACCTAAATAAGCACAACCTTATTAGCATAAGTATACTATGCAAATAAGACTGTGCCTATTATTTATAATTTTATATTTAAGTGTTTATTCTATTCATATGAATCAGACATGTAAGATATTTAAATGAATAGAGATCGGAAATAAAATATGTAATGAAATATAGCATATATAAAGTAAGGAATTAATGCAAGCAACGTTCCAATGGCGATAATAATATATATCAAAGACACAATGCTAGTAAAACCACTAGACTATTAATGATGACTTTATAAATCAGTGCCTGCTCTTTCTTAGATTGTATCCACGCTTTAGCCCTATAATATACTTTAGGTTTATTAAAGGCTAGTGGTAATCGTTTACACCATAGAACAACCAAGGAATAAAGAGATATTACCAAAGAGAAAAATCATTTATAAGTCATAACTCCCTAATGGGTATAAGTACGGCGTTAAATCAGGGTTTCTGTAAGCTATGAATAATCGCCTCTATGGAGCCTATCCATAGAGAAACGAGCAAATACTTAATATAAAGCACTAGTATAATTTTAAAAATGTATTTAAATGTACTCATTCGCTATTCTCTATCTAATCATATACATAGTAAAAGTAACTTAATAGCATAAGTATACTATGCAAATAAGACTGTGCCTATTATCTATTATCTATTTATATTTTAGATTGTGTAGGAGTTTTCTCTAATTAGTATATATAAGGTTTATCTTAATTTGACGATATATATCTTTATCCCTATAATATAAGTAGATAGTCAGACGAGTCGTAACGTCAGGCGCATCTCGAAAAACAAAAAATCTTGAGAAATGGCCTTTCAGTTATCGAATCATCTAAGATAACGAAGGGCTATTTGTCTTTTCCAAGACAAATAAGCGCTATTAATGCTCCAAAGGCAATAACCACAGTTATTACCTGTAATAAGAGCATGATTATTTCATAATCACTCATAGGCTTATCCCTCCCTTCGATGACGAAGAGAGGCCCAACCTCATCTGACTATCCTAAGCCTATTATAGAACGAACTAATATACGATACAATAAGCATTATATTATACAAATATACGAATAAACTAATAAAAGCCAAGCTATTTCAAATATGAATAGCTTGGCTTTTGCATTGTATAAATAAGTTAAGAGCGTATCAGAAATAAAATATGCGTGTTCAAAAGCTTTCAAGAGCTAACGAAATATCAATCCAAGAATCATAAGCAGAGGAAGAACTAATATAGCACCAGCCAAAATAAAACCAGCTAAAACAACCATAGTGCCATACGTGATTAGACATAACTTTATTAAAAAATCTATACAACTATATATACACATACCCATGGTAGATCGTTCTTTTAAAGAAATGAACCATACTTTCACTCTATAATACATTTTCGGTTTATCAAACACAGGATATAGTTTCTCATACCATAAAATCACCCATGGTAAAACCCAAATATTCCCAAAGCAAAATATCAATACAGGCAGATAATCTCTTAATGGATATGCTTCTAATACATATCGATCGTACAGTAATGTATAAATCCCACCAAATAGAGGCTCCCCAAATAAGTAAAAGCACAAACTTTAACAGAAACCAAAAAATAAGTTTAATCATCAATCTAAGTCTATCCTCGATTCTGACCATTCTAATACTATCCTAATTTATTATGTCTCATCGTCATAAGCTATACCATATGCTTTTTGATAGAGCAAATTAGGCAATTTATATTTTTCGTCACCAAATTCAGCAGGTAGAATCATGGCTTTTAGATTTTCTGCATAGATTCGTTGTTGGCGATTCTGCCCATTATTGTAATAGGTACCACCATCATTAACGGTTCCAGTGATACCTGAGTTTTCTTGTTTTGCACGCCAAATAGAGATATACGGCATCTTATCACCTTGTTTTAAACTTTTATCATGATCATTAACCAAATGGCGCAAAGAACGATTCATTTGGTAATCGTATTGTACTGAAAGTCCTTGAATCATATTAGCAGCAGGCATAGAAACATAGATGACCGCTTCGATACGACGATGACCATTCGGTGCCGTTACAGGCTTAACAGATGAAAGGTCCAAATATTTTCCATCCCCTCGTCCAGAGTCAGCACTCGAATCGATGTGCTCAAATCGCTCTGCGTTTAATAAGTCAGCCTGTGATACGGCTTGACCTTTCATAGGCAATACGAGGCAGGCTAATAACCATAGTGAAAGTAAATATATGCGTTTCATCATCCACCTCACTGCACCACATATCGTCAAAATGCTGCTGATACACGGACATAAACATAGCATCCGCTATATCATACATAATAGTGTTATTACGATTAAGTGGGAACTTACGCGTATCATTCACATAATGCATTGGCTTCGTCGCCCCATCAAAGGTATACTTCGCCACATCTACCTCTATCATAGCCAAACCAGACTTACTTTCACTAGCCTCAATCAATGCCATCATAGACGGACTCGGATTCATTATACGAGACGAATGGATAAGAGTCGCTAACGAATAGTTAGTATCATAATCCACTGTGAGCTGTCTCTCATCGATAGTAGATTGATAAGACGTATCCATCACAACATAGTAGGTCCCGCGCAAAGAATACTGTGGCGGTGCATAGCGAAGAGCCTCAATGGAATACGTGTTCAAATAGATATACAAGCCACCACTCTCCATAGAACCATTCATCGATCGAGTATGAACCAACTTAAACTGTGGTGACGTCTTCAACTCTTGATAGGTGATTGCCTCTGTAGGCATGGTGAAAGCTAGCAACACAAGGGCCAGCATTAAAATACGTTGAACCATAAAAACCTCTCTCAAACTAAACAGTCAAATACTACTTATTTACTCAATAGCTTAACCCATTCCATATACCATGGACTAAAGATGGAACTATTTTCAAGTCTCTCCTTATATGCCCCTTCTTCCCGCCATTGTGGCTCTTTACGTAATCTTGCAGCATCACCAAAGCCTACGTATTCGATCATATCTCTTAGCTGTTTATGTGTATAAGACGTTTTACTTTCATCATAATTAATACGATAGCTGTAAACGTAAACAGAATCTCTCACAACATGACGGAGATAGGATTCACGATTAGGTTTATAGGAATCAACCAAAGAACCTGCAATCCCATTATTCCATACTACTGCGTATTGTGTAGGTGTTTCTAAATCATTATATTTATGTAAAAAATATAGTATTGGAATCTTAATAATCGTTACATCTTTCTTTTTGTCCTTAATTGAGCTACGTATTACCCGTATTTTAGCTCCTGTATCTTCATATAGTTCTCACCTCATGTCTCTCATTTTCTACGGCTTCACCGACTAATTTAGCCGTTTTAGGAATACGATAGTAAATTACCCCAATGCTCAATTTGGCTATAATTATCCAAGCTAGATAAAGACTCGATGGATGGAATAATATAATTACTCATCACCACCTCAGGTGCTTTATCTTGATATGGATCTTCTGTATTAACCCAACCACCATAGGTAATTCCATACGTTGTCTTTGTATCATTTGGAGTGAATTCCGTATACATTATGCGAGAATTGTTTGACATGAACTTCCAAGATGCATTCCTCAACCCTGGATAATTATATTTTCCTTCACTTTCAGCATATTGATTAAGCTCTTTACCATGAGGTGGTCCTACTACTAAAAACGAACTGAGACTCCGAACAGCAAATAATCGCCCTTTTCCCAGTCTCTGTTTCTACCACATCACCACGGAAGCTAACATTTGGTACGGATAATCTGATATTTTTATCCCCTTCATGAATCAATACCACTGTAGACTGCGAATAATCTGCAAGCTCCAAAGCCTTAGAAAAACCAGGATGTTCCAGATTTAGCTTATCAAGCGTAGATGGCGGATTTTTAGGATTCGATTTTGCAAACTGACTATATGACTCTGCCTCTTGCTCCGCAACTTTATTAATATGCCGATAATTCTCATATGCATTAGCAGGAATACTCGCATCGGCCCCAGGCACAGGTGGCTGTCCTTTTGGCACTTCGATCTGCACAGCACTTACATTTATGGTGAAAGCAGTTGCTACTGCCATCATAATTACACTTTTACGTAACATAAAACCCTCTCTTTTTCTTCTCTCACATTACAACAAAATAAGCACAACCTTATTAGCATAAGTATACTATGCAAATAAGACTGTGCCTATTATTAATAATTTTATAATTTAGTATATATGAGTTACTTCTAATTGATATTTATAAGATTGATATTTATAAGGTTTATCTCCATTTGACGATATATATCTTTATCCCTATAATATAAGTAGATAGTCAGACGAGTAGTGACGTCAGGCTCATCTCTAAACTAAATGAAACATGTAGAAATGGCCTTTTCGTTTTATCTAATTTCCGAAGAAACGAAGGGCTATTTTGCTATTTCTAGACAAATAAGCGCCACAAGTGCTCCGAAGGATATCATGACTGATAAAATCCCAAGGATAATCATAATGATTTTATAACCACTCATAAGCACCCCTCCCTTCAAAAACGAAGAGAGGCCCAACCTCATCTAACTATTCTACAATTATTATATAGCGAACTAATATACGATACAATAAGGAACGAATAATAGAGATATACAGATAAATGCATAGAAAAAAGTCCGTTAATAACGGACTTTTTTAGTTCCTAAAAATATAATTCCTATTTATACAAACTTGCTATAACTAGCAATACAATTACCATCTTTTTTCACTTTCATCGAAATGAGAGCCATATGCATAAAAATAAACATATTCCGCCACATAGTATCGATCTGAAGTAAATTTTATATCCACAAAACGATTATCATCTTTTGAAAGTGGTCCTTTAGTAACTAACTTACCATTATAGTCAAAAACCCCTGCACCTTGAACATTAATCTTAACTCCTGAATTACGGTGTTTACGAACATGAATCAATGCCAACCAATCTTCAGATAGAATATTAGGATATAAAGCCTTTATTTCACGCTGATAAGATAAAAAATTATAATTTTTATCATAAGCAAAAATTGCTCTTACACTAAATATTTGCCCATTCTTTTTAACTTCATAAAATTCAGATTCTACCTCTTGTTGTCTCGACTCATTACTTTTAATATTTGCATAATTTTTGTTAACATATACAGATTTATCCTGATTACCATAAACCTTAGTATAATTATCTTTATTCTGCAAATCTACAAATGATATAGCGGATAAATTTAACGGAACCAAAATTATAGCGAGAATTAATAGTAACACACGGAACATAGAACCTCCTCATTATAATAAAACCAAACTATAAGGACAAATTAATAGCAATGAATAAAATCTCTAATACTTTAACAAACCAAAAGTGTTAATATTATACCTTTCCATCGTCACACAAACTCCTCTTTGTATTTCCCCAGTTTTATGGATAATTAAACTATACTTGGTATATGCCCACAAATGTAAGGGTAATTTAGTATGTGTCTCTAACTAGTTTGTAGTTTAGGAGGTGGCATATGGAATCTTTAACTATTATATGGGTTATTGTTTGTGCCTATTTATTACTGAATTTATTGGTCGGCGTGTATTGTCATATTCGTGTAAAAGATAGTACTGACTATCTACTTGCAGGTCGTCGTATTGGGGTTCTTATGACGGCAGGCACGTTAGCAGCTACGGAGATCGGTGGCGGGAGTACCGTTGGTGTAGCCGCGAAAGCGTATGGTTCTTGGGGCTTATCTGCAGGTTGGTACGTCGTATCTGCAGGGATTGGTGTTATTCTCGTTGCTTTGATCGCACCGCTTTTACGGCGTGCCATGGCAACAACAGTGCCAGAGATCATCGGTCGTCGCTTCGGTGGCTCTAGCCATTTAATTACGTCTATTCTGTCCATGCTAGCAACGATTACATTAGCCGGCGTACAGATTACAGCAACAGCAACTATTATTAGCGTTCTCACCGGGCTTTCAACAGAAATCGCCATCCTCATCTGCGGTGCGGTTCTCGTAATTTACACCATGTCCGGTGGCATGTGGAGTGTAACGATGACAGACGTTATCCATTTCTTCGTTCTCGTTGGGGGCTTCTCCCTCGCTGTGCCGTTCGTATTGCACAATGTGGGCGGCTGGGAATCGGTAGTGGCAAAATTACCACCTGAACAGCTCGGTTTTACTAAGGTAGGTTGGAAAACCATCATCGGCCTTATTATCATGTACTTCATGACCTTCTCCACCGGCCAAGAGTCCGTACAACGGTACTTCGCCGCGAAGGACGAAAAAACAGCCGTTCTTGGTTCCATCATTTGTGGTATTATCATGGCTCTATTTGCCTTCGTTCCTGCTGTATTAGGCCTCGTAGCATTGGCTGAGTTCCCGAATATCGAAGCGAACAACGCGGTTGCAACGGTTGCACTTAACCTCATGCCTCCAGTAATGGCGGGCTTCGTTATGGCCGCTGTCGTATCGGCTACGCTTTCATCAGGTGCAGGCGACCTATTAGGCGCTGCTACTGTATTTACCAAGGATATTGTGGAACATCATTTTGGTAAAAGCCTCACCGATGCTCAGCTCACTAGATATAGCCGTCTATGCGTGCTATTCCTCGGCATTATCGCCATCATCATCTCCCTCGTAAGCAAAGCCATCATTCCAATGCTCGTATTTGCTTTCACCATGAGATCCGCTGGCCCATTCGCCGCATTCCTACTTGGACTCACATGGAAAAATGCAACAGCAGGCGCTGGCATTTGGTCCATCGTCCTCGGCTCTATCGCAGGCGTGTACTGGGAATTCGTGGGCAACCCATATGGCATCATGTCCATCATCTTCGGTTCCATTGTCAGCCTCATCGTCTTTGTGGCTGTAGTGTTCATTGAAAGATCTATGGGTAAACCACCAGCTCCACCGGCTATACCTGATGATTTAAAAGAATAACTTAAAAAATAATGTAAGAGAACATTCTAAAAGAGTTCTCTAAAGAAAAAACTCCTATCGGCTAAGCCAATAGGAGTTTTCCTTATTTTACAAGACCTCAACACATTACGTATTATAGGGTTATAGGACAAAAAGTGTGTGTGACTAATCCCAATAAGTTGGAAAATCTGTAGACATATGTAGCTCATTCCAAACAGAGACATCACCCATTGAGAGATGGAACGATCATTTGGCAATAATCAGATAACCGTTTGTAGATAGCAGCAATCGATTCATCTGTAGGCATACAATTTAATATATCTGAAATAGAAAGCGGTCTTGGTGAGTGCATATAGCACCATCAATAGACCGCTTTTAATCTTCTTTCAAGTGAAGACCCTATAATTTAACATACTTCTTAGTTGAGCATTTACTCCACCTTCAATACGATTATTTGTTATAGGTATTGTAATATCAATACATTCCAAAATGTAAATAAAGTTTGTTGCCTAATCAGACGCCATAATGATGATTCAGCTTTAAACAAACGCTCATATTAGAGCGTTTGTTTCCAGATTCATCAATCGTCATTTCTCGTAAAAATCAGAATATGTCATTCGCCGCCGAAAGTTTATTAATCCATATAAAGCTTGATCCATTGTTTTCGCATTAAATAAATCTTTAGCAAAGGTATAAAGTCCTTTCCTGCTAACGTTTTAGGTCTACTTGTCGTATATCGTCTAACCTGACAAAAATGTGAAATAGGCATCTTTGGTGGCTACTATGAGGCCAAACTTTCCGTAATGCTTTAGGTAAACCATTAGCACCATCAGATATAACAACTTTAGGTTCAGCAATCCGTTCCATTAAACACTGCCAAGCTCTAGCTGCTCATAACGACAGACATACCATCCTAGAACATGAGTATCATTGCAACAAATCAAAACACATAAATTCCTAGCTAAGTAAATTCCATCAAGATATACCACATCATGTACTTCTTCCACTTTTGGTGGCAATGGCCATATGGACAAAATTTAGCGGTTTTACGCCTGAATGTACGACCTACCAGGCATATCAGCTTGAATATCGGTACTGAATAACCAATTCAAGAATAGGTTTAACTCTTTACTGAGATTATTAATTTTAACGGTAAATGCCACCTTACAATGTTTACAAAACCAACGCTGAGAACCAGATTTTAAAACACCATGTTTAATACATTTTTCATTACAATCAGGACATTTTATTTGTCGCATAAACTCTTCCTCCATATTTGTTTATATATAGGAAGATATAACATCATTTTAGTTAGTAAATACAAGGGTTAATTGATGTTTTTACCCACACTTTTTGTCCTATAAGCCGTATTATACACATTCATCACAATTTGACGATATATCATAACCTTACTATAATATAGATAGATAGTCAGACGAGTCGTAACGTCAGGCTCATCTCGAAAATAATGAAATCTTGAGAAATGGCCTTTTTGTTTTATACTAATCTCCAGATTAGTGGAAATGAAGGGCTATTTGTCTTTTCCAAGACAAATAAACGCTATTAATGCCCCAAAGGCAAATACAAAACTCCTATCGGTCAAACCAATAGGAGTTTTCTTATTTTACAACAATATCATCGAATTGCGCGCCATATACACGTTCATACAGACGGTTTGCCAAGAGGTATCCTGCGAATCCAAAGTCTACAGGGGCCGTTGCCATTCGTCTATCTCTTGCTTCACTTTGTGTGTCATAGCGATTCCCATCTATATGATACTCTTTGAAATCAACAACACTAGATGTGATACCTGAGTGCTTTTGTTTAAACAGCCACAGCTCTTTATACGATCCTAATTGATGAGCATCCAATTTCTTAATTAAATTAGCAAGGGACTGCTTTGTATCAAAGGTATACAGAATCTCCTTTTCCTGAATCACATCACCAGCAGGCATGAGTACATACTGTGTGAGGGCAATTTGCTTGGTACCATTCGGCCCGTTAAAGGCCTTGATGGAATCCTTATCTATAAAGGTGCCATCACCGTTTCCGCTTTCACCAAAGCCATGAAGCATTTCAAAACGGCTCGTATTTTGTAATTCCTGCATAGACATGCTGTGTGCGGACACCACAAGACAGCGCCAATGCCATTTGCTATATAGTACTTTCATCATGGGCCTCATTTCACTACTACATCTTCAAAATGCATACGATATGCTTCATAGAATAACGTATCTGCTATATCGTAACGCGTCGTATTCGGTGCCGTGCGCACAATAGCACGAGTTGAGGCTTTCACCTGAATCGGCAGCGACTGTCCATCAAAGGAGAATTTACCCAATGGTTCCTCTGTGCCCGTCATACCAGTTTTCGTCTGTGCCGCATCAATAACCGTCATCAACGAAGCACCCCCTTGTTTCGCGCGATATACCTGACTCGCCAGCGACAAACGTGTATCATAGGACACAGTCCAGGCATCACTAAAAATGACATGTTTCCGCGGCGACTGATACGCATTATACACGGTAGCCTTAATCTTATATATAGGCGGCGCGTACTCTAGCACCTCAATAGAGCTCGTGTCTAAATACCATGTAGTATGCTCATTAGCATTAGGAACATCAGGCGTTACCTCATTAACCACCTTAAACTGCGGTGATGACTTGAGCTCCTGTATCGAAATCGCTTGGATAGGCATGATGAAAGTTAGCGTCAGTGCCATCACCATGAAAAATCGCTGTAACATATATCTCTCCTAAAGCCTCATAAACTATCATTAAAAACTATATTTATCATACATCAAATACAATGATTTAGTTATTTCATAATCGCTCATAGTCTTTAATAGCTCCGATAAATTCTTTATCATTCTCCATCTATTCAAATATCTGATAAACTTCTTCAATATTCATGAGTAAACTGCCATAAATACATAATAAATAAAAAGAGTGTAGCAGCAGGTCTTCACCCAATTGCCCCCATAAAAATACGTCTAATCATCGCTTACAAAGACGTAAATAAAAAATAGAGGCTATAATTAAATGCGGTTTTTAACACATTTGATTATAGCCTCTTTATAACTATTTCAACTTGCGCTTATAATGAAATAAAAACAAGGTACACTCATCCTTTATAGTACAACACCATACACGAAATCATGTCATCAATATTCGCTACTATTTCAATCTTCAGATTTACCGTTCTGTATTAACCCTCTTTCACACATAGTCTCATAAATAGCTGGATTTCCTCCTCTAATAGGTGTACTTGTTTCAATTCTATAAAATGAAAACATTTTCTCTAAAACATTCCAATCACTAAAATTAGTAAAATATAAGCTTTAAAGAACTATTTTATAGATGATAAATATAAATCATACCAAGAGACGACTGCTCATTGTTGATAACCTTATCTATTGCTCCTTGAACTAATTTTACATTTTCTTCATCATTAATTATCCATATCAATCCATATAATCTGATAATTTACAGATGACATTAAAATCATGTTCAATTAATAGACATGTATTTCCTTGGTCACATAATCTATTAATCATATTAACAACTAGTGCTTTGTCTATGGAATGTAATCCCGCTGTAGGCTCATCTAAAATAAATAGACAACCACTTTGTTTATTAGCCAAAAACTTTGCAATTTTTACCCTTTGTGCTTCACCACCTGATAAAGACATTGATAATTGACCAAGTTTTAAATATCCAATACCAATATCGATTAAGAAATCTAGCATATGACTAATAGTAGGTTGATCTTTGAAAATTGGTTTAATATCACCTATAGACTCATCTAAAATATCTGCAATATTTTTCCCATTATATTCTACAGAAAGAACTTCTGGTTTAAATCGTCGACCACCACATACTGGGCAAGTACAAAAGGTATCTTCCATATAAGGTAACTCAATCTTTATCCTACCCAACCCATTGCAGTTTTCACATCTACCGTTTCCTGCATTCATACTAAAATCAGTTGATTTTATTTTATTTTTTTTAGCAGCATCTGTGCTCGCTAAAAGGGTTCTTATATTCTCATATATACCTAGATAGGAAACCAATGTTGAACGTGGATTTTTGCCAATTGGTTTTTGATTTACTACATACGTGTGTTTAAAATGTTTTTTTTGTGAATCATTAATAGCAGCATCATAAATGGCACTAGCTAAAGTAGTCTTACCTACTCCCGATTGACCGGTAATCGTAGTAATTTTCCCAATTGGAAATTTTACATCTAGATTTACTAAATTATATTTGGTAATGTCATGAACTTCAAAATATTTCCATTCATCTGTCTTACCTACTTTAGTCAAATACTTTTCTTGATTAGACACTTTAGGAACATTATCATTAATTACATATCCACCTTTAGGACCACCACAAGGACCCATTTCAATAATCCTGTCTGCAGCCAAAACAAATGGTGCATTATGTTCTATACTTACTACTGTATTCCCCTTCTCGACTAGAGTTTTAGTTGCCTGAATAATCGAATCAATATCCTTATAGTGCAAACCTTTACAAGGTTCATCTAAAATATATAATAATCCAGTCAACGAAGACCTAAGCAGCTAGATGAGGTCTAACATGACATTTCCTTACTAGGATGAAGGAATTTTCCTAGATAATGATAAATATCCTATCTTTAGATCAATAAGAGCATTTATTTTATCGACTATACTTTTAGTGAAACTATTAACTTGCTCTGCTAATTCCAATTCCTGGAAGTATTCTGTCCTTAAAGTCCTATAAGATGATGTTTTAAAACACTAACCGGCATAGATTCATAATCATATACAGTATTGCCATTAATGGTATATTTTAAGATATCGCTATTTAATCCTGATCCATTACAACAATCACATGGTTCTTCACCCAAATATTTTTCTATAGATAAAAATGTCGATGGTGTCTCCACATCTTCTAGTAAAATATTAAGTTCTTCAACCGCCCCCATAACTATATGACGTTCCTTTTTGCGTCTTCCTTTTGGAGTCTTATAAATCAACTCTATAGGTGCATCAATTTTCCCATGAAGTAATTGTTTTAATTCTTTTTGAGATAGCTCATTAATAGATTTTTGTTATCAATACCAAAATTCATGGTCTTGCTCTAGTTTCTTATCAGCAATAGAGTCTTTACTTCCTCCAAAAAAAGTAATCCCTCCACGAATAAGGCTCATATCCTTATCAGGAATTAGCTTATTAAAATCGATACAGTACTTCATCCCAAGTACCTTTACATCTTGAGAC
>SCPN01001563.1_pt1 | contig 16658 bp, 19 predicted proteins | sample 6106831 | NCBI WGS metagenome assembly SCPN01 (sample SAMN10720447, study PRJNA508395) | human gut metagenome | isolation source: Participant 1, 0 month
GGTTGCCGTGTTCCTATCCGGTATGACGCCGGTCATCACCGTATCCATGATTGGAGTCAGAAATACCCTTGGGTCAAACTGCTCTCTTTTAGACTCTAAAGCTCATAGATGGCCCCGATGAGCTGCTGTTTCTCTTCTCCGGGTTCCCGGCGAAAAACTCCTTCATATTGCGGGTAACAGCCAGCCTGATGTCCGTATCCACATTAATCTTGTTGATACCGCATCTGGCCGCTTCCTGCAGTTCACTGACGGCAATTCCATAGGTGCCGGTCAGCGTGCCTCCCAGCCCGTTGATTTCATCCACAATATAGGCCGGAACCGTGGACGAGCATGGCTGGATACCAGTGCGCCCGAAAATACCCTCGTGATTCAGACACTCCCGGATGGCCACCGCTATCTCCTTGCGCAGCTTTACATTCTTTCCCTTGGAAGCCCCGTGCATGGTTCCGTAGGATATGGCCAGGGCATCCACGCCGGTCTTCCGGAAAAATTCAACTGCCTTTAAGGGATTGGTATAAGTGGATCCCTCTGAAAACACATGGTCCTCCACCCCGGCCAGCACTCCCAGCTCCCACGCTGACGCCCCTTGCATGCGCGTATTTCTACCACCTCCGGGTCAGCTCCACATTCTCATCAAAGGGTGGACGCAGACCCGTCTATCATCACAGAGGTATATCCTCCTTGCTATGGTGGGCCGTATTGTGGAAGTCAAAAATCCCGCCCATGGTCCAGATGAAGGTATGGGGCTGTCCTCCCCATATTTTTCACGGCCCCGGCAATATTTTCAGCGCCCTTTTTCTTATCCTCCAGGGTCGCGTTCATAAAGTCGCATCTTCCCCCCATAAAGCCGTTTGCCAGGTCGGCCCCCTGCAGTATGGCAGCGGAGCGGAACATCTCATGGACCTGGATGGCAGCCTTTGCCTGGGCCACCGCATTGACGTTGAAAGCGCCCTGGGCAAATCCATGTTTAACAGAAGCCTCCATGAGAGGCCTCGAAATGGAATCAATGTCATATTTTACCTTCCTTTTCCGACGTTTCATCCCCGGCAGCGTCATGCCTTTTCCTTAGAACCTGCAAGCCGGATAATGTCTTTTATATCTTCGCGCAGCCGCAGTTCCGCGTACTGTGATAATTTCCAGGCATGGCCCTGGTCCTTCCCCTAGCCCCTCTTCAGATAGTTCACATACTGGCAGCGCACCTGGGTACCAAAATTGATTTTGGCCACTCCGCTGTCAATGGAGCGCTTCACCAGCTCCTCATCCATACCCGTACAGCCGTGAAGAACAAAGGGTATATCTGTAAACTTCCTGCACTCCTCCAGCACCTCCACCCGGATATCCACAGGGCCGTTGTAAAACCCGTGGGCATTGCCGATGCCGATGGCCAGTGAATCGGGATGGCAGAGCTTAAGATACTGCCTCACCACATCCGGATCCGCAATATTGGATGCGCCTATCTTGTTTCCCCTGTCATCCAGGCGGCACAGCTCGCCGATTTCCGCTTCCAGAGGCACGCCAAAGGACCTGCACACCCTGGCCACTGCCTCTGTGGCAGCCGCATTTTCCTCCACAGGCAGGGCGGAACCGTCAAACATAATAGAGGTGAATCCCAGCTTCAGCATCTCCATGCAGCGCTCAAAGCTGTCCCGTGATCCAGATGGATTGCAACCGGCACAGATACCTTGCCGGCCATCCATTTTGCCGTCTCATAAAACCAGTCATGGCCTGAATAGGCCCCGGTATTCACATAGTGTGCCAATATAACAGGGGAACGAAGCTCCTCCGCAGCCATACATACGGCCCGTATGATGTCATAGGTTCCCCCCTGGGTATTGATGGCGGGAACCGCATAATGTCCTTCATAAGCCTTCTGAAGCATTTCATAAGTGGTTGTCAGCATGCTTTTCTCCTTCTCAGATGTTCACGATGACTTTCAGATAATCGGACGGGGACTGAATCATATCCTTTATGGTATCCTCCACCTGGTCCAGTTCAATCATTTTTGTTATGATGGCGTCTGTGGGTACCTTGCCCTCGTTTACCAGACCGATGGCCTCCGGGAATTTCCCGTTGGAGTTTCTGGACGGGCACACGTCGATTTCCTTCTGCATCAGGCGCACCGTGTTAATCAATACCGGGTCATGGGGCCATCCCACCAGGGCAATCCGTCCTCCATGGCACACATAATTGTGCATGTTCTCCAGGATCACCGGCGCTCCCGTACAATCAATCATGGCCCTCAGGCAGCTTACCGCCTGTCACCTCCCGCAGATATTCCTCCACATTTCCGTCTTTGGAGTTAAAGGTGCATGGTACTCCCAGCTCCTTTGCGTAATCCAGGCGCTTTTGCAGCACATCCACCAGTATGGGGGTTGCGCCGTAATTAATACAGGCAAATGCAGCCATAGGCCAATAATACCGGCGCCGAACACAACACAATGCTCTCCCCTTGATACTCTGGCCCTGGTGGCCCCGTGAAGGCCGATGGTTAAGGGCTCCACCAGGGCTGCATGGGTAAAGGTCAGTTCATCGGGAAGCTTATATAAAAGCTGCACCGGATGAAGGAAATATTCGGACATCATGCCGTCCTTATGTACGCCGCACACATGGAGATCCGCGCAGTTATTGAAACGCCCTGCCGCGCACATATGACACTTGTTGCAGGGTACATAGGGTTCCAGGGCCACACGGTCTCCCGGCTTTAACCCCTTGTCATTCTCCCCGATTTCCTGGATAATGCCCACTCCCTCATGGCCCAGCCCGTTAATGGGATAGCGCATGGTGGGTTCACTCCCCTGTAAGCAGTCACATCCGAACCGCAGATACCGCACATTTCCATCTTTACGATTGCCTGTCCTTCTTTCAGCTCCGGCATAGGCAAATCTTTTATCACCAGGTTTCCTGGCTCCGGCAGACATAATACCTTCATGTTTTCAATCCTCCTGATTCTATATTTCTACCACCATTTAATCTTGTCAGTTATATAGTTGCGGTATTGGATAAATTGGGAGGATGTGATATCCCTGGGTCTTGGCAGGTCAATCCGTACCTCCTCCTTTATCTCGCCGGCTTGTTGCTGAGAATCAGCACGCGCTCCGCCAGATACACGGCTTCCTCTATGTTGTGGGTGATGAATACCACTGTGCTCCCCAGTTCCTTCCACAGACGTATAACCTCATCCTCCAGATAAAACGCATCTTCACATCCATCTGTCCATATGGCTCATCCATCAGCAGCAGGTCGGGCTGCATGGCAAAGGAACGTCCGATGATGATTCTCTGCTCCGCTGATACGGACAGCTCGCCCGGATAAGCCTTCCTGAACTCCTGAAGTCCCATCAGATCCAGTATCTGGTCTTCACCCTGCGGTCGATTTCAGCCTTGGGAATTCTCTTAATCTTAAGTCCATAGGCCAGGTTGTCCTCCACGGTCAGCCACGGAAGGGCGCTTGGCTCCTGAAATACAAAAGAAATGTTATGTTTGCGCGGGTCCGCAGGGACCCGTCTATATACAGATCGCCCTCGCTGGGCATATGAATCCTGGTAAGGCAGTTTAAAAATGTGGTCTCTTCCGCAGCCTGTAGGCCCTACTACACACACGAACTCGCCTTTACGGATATTAAATGACATATTGTCCAGCACCAGCAGGTCGCCGAATCGCTTTGTAAGATTCCTGACCTCAACTTTAACGGGCCGGGTGTCCTCTCTTTCAGGCATTTTGTCCTCCTATTAAATTGCTAAATCAGTGTTGTCGGAAATAACCGTACGCAGCTTCAGGAATTCCCCGCTCACCATATCCCTTGGCCTGGGTATGCTGATGGGATATACTTCCTTTACCGTGGCCGGACAATCGCTGAGCAGGATGATTCTGTCTCCCAGATAGCAGGCTTCCTCTATATTGTTGGTGACAAATATGACGGTACGCTTTTCCTTTTCCCAGATTCTAAGGATTTCCTCCTGCATCTGATACCGTGTCTGGGCGTCCAGCTGCCCAAAGGGTTCGTCCATGATTAACAGCTTGGGGTCCGCCGCATAAGCCCTGGCAATCCCCACCCTCTGTTTCATGCCACCTGACAGCTGGGTGGGATAAGATTTCAATCCCTTAAGGCCCACCAGCTCTATGTAATGCTGTGCAATCTCCTGCGCTGTCCCTTGACATGCCGCGGAATTTAAGGCCCAGCTCCACATTTTCCATAACCGTCTTAAAGGGCATCAGGGCCAGCTTCTGGAATACCATGCTGATTTCCGGGTTTACGCCCTTCCACTCCCTGCCGTTGTAACACAACCTTTCCTTCGGTCTGCTGCTCCAGTCCTGCAATGATGTTGAGCAGCACGGTCTTGCCGCACCGCCCCGGTCCCAGTATAACCAGAAACTCGCCGTCATTTACATCAAAGCTCACATCCTTTATGGCTGTAAAATATCCCTTATCGCTGTAAAACGTCTTGGATATTCCATTTATTTCCATTCGCTTATTTAGTTGTTCCACGGGCACACCACCTTCTCAAGTTTCTGAAGCCCCAGTGACAAAAGGGCGCCAATAATTGCAATGGTTATGACAGAGACAAGTACCAGGGCCATATCGCTTCCCTGCCAGCCTCTGGTCACCAGTGCTCCCAGTCCTTTCTGGGCTCCTAACATCTCAGCCGCCAGCACCGTTGTCCAGCCTGAGCTGACCGAGGTCCGTATTCCGGCAAAGATGGAGGGCAGGGCTGTGGGGATAACGATATCCGTCAGTATCTGCCTGTTATTTCCGCCAAATACATGGCCTACATCCAGATTGATTTTATCCACCATCTCAATCCCCGTGGAGGTGTTGATGACTAACGGCACAAAGGTTCCGATGAACACCAGCAGCACCTTTGGAAATTCTCCGATGCCGAACCACATGATTACAATGGGAATCCAGGCAATGGGAGGAATGGGGCGGATGACCTCAAATATACTGCCGAAGAATGCCTTGCATTTTTTATTCCACCCAATGAGAATGCCGAAGGAAATACCAAAGGCCCATGCGATAAGCAGTGCCATGAGTACACGCCTTAAGCTGGCCCATGCATGTCCTGCCAGAGGTCTTTGCAAATGGGTTTGTAAATGTTTTCACAAAACGCGCCCATATCGGCCGGGGCGGGCATCAGCTCCGGGTGACTGCCCGAAAACAGGACCCAGCCCACGGCAATCATCAGGATTGCCAGTACAGGCAGGCCGTAGTACAGGACGTTTTTCAGTGTTTTCTGCTGTTTGCTTGCTACATCCATATTCCTTACTCCCTCCTACCTGTTTACCTTCCAGCGCAGGAAATATTTTTCCGCCCTGGACAAAAATCCTGAAAGAATGGCTCCGATAGCGCCAATCACCACCATACCCACGATTACAATATCCGGGCGGGCCACTGTACGGCCAATCTGAATCATATATCCCAGTCCCGCGCTGGCTGCCAGCATCTCTGCCGCCACCAGGGTGGACCAGGAATTTCCCAATGCCACACGGATTCCGGCAAATACCATGGGAAGGAGGAAGGCACCCCACTTTCCAGAATATCTCCGCATTGGAGGGAAGGTCCTGGATACATTGATCAGAGTCTTGTTGGTCAGCTTTATGCCTGTGTAGGAATTGATGACACAGGGCACAAAGGCGGTAAAAAAGATAATGAGAGCCTTTGCCTTCAGCCCAATTCCCATCCACACCACTACCAGGGGTATCCAGGCAATGGGGGGAACCGGCCTCACCAGCTCAAAGATGGGACGGATGAAACGGTCCGCATAGGTCCACCAGCCCATGACCAGCCCCAGGGGAACGCCGATGATGATGGCTGCCAGGAAACCGGATAAGGCAACCTGAGGCTGGCCAGTATATTCACCCAAAGGACGCTTGCCGTCAGGGCCTTATTTGCAAACTTATACATCAGGGTCTCAAAAATCTGAGTGGGTGCGGGAAGCATCCTTTCATTGACAAGACCCAGGCTTACTACCAGCTGCCACACGGCCAGAAGCGTGATGATGCCTGCCGCGCTTAACAGGGCGTAATTCAGGCCTTCCTTTGATTTCTGCTTTTTCCACGCCAAAAGGCCAGCCTCTAATTTCATTTCCAGTTGCCATATCGGTATCTCAACTCCTTTTTAATTTGCGGTTTCGGTCAGAACCTCATTTAACAGCTTTCCATCTGTATGTCCCACGAATCTCTCCTGGTCGCCTTCCTTATAGTTGCCCACGCTGATGAAGAAATCAAGTACGTCTAAAAGCCTCTGGTCCATAACTGAATGGTCGGAACCCTCTGCCTTGTCATTTAACATGCCGCATGCCTCCTGAAGTGTGTAATATGTATCGGCTTCCAGATATTTTGCGGTTGTCTCCCTGTCCATGGAGCTTCCGTTCTCATCGTTCATGTCCACGCAGTAGTCAATGGCCTTTTCCTTGTTCTCCTTCATCCAGTCCATGGTCTTAAAGTACACTTCCATAAACACCTTCATGGCCTCATACTTATCCGGATCGGCATAGCTGTTCTTATTTGCCACAAAGCTGCACATCAGACCGGAATCCGCCATGGGACCGCTGGCCACAGGTATATACTTATCGGATTCAGCCAGCATCTTGAAGGTTCCCCCTGCTCCTGTCAGCACACACACGTCGCCTTCGCCTGCCAGGAATGCACTGTAAGCCGTAGCCGGGTCCATGGCGATAAAGTTCACATCGTCAACCGTAAGTCCAAAGCCTTCCAGTACCTTAATCAGCACATACTGGGTAACGCTGCCCGTGTTGCACAGGATGGATTTTCCTTTCCAGCTGTCCGCATCCCCGTAGATCTCATCGCTCAGACTGTTATGTCACTTGCCGGCCTTCACGATATCTGAATCATTTCTGGCAAATACATACTGTGTTCCGTCGTCCGTATTGCTGGAGCCAAGAACCAGCGCATCGTATCCCAGAACGCCGTCAAACACGCCGGTGCAGCCGATATCCCAGCCGTCAGATGAAAGAGATTCCATCTGTACCGGGCCGTTGGTGAACAGCACCTCCTCAATATCCAGTCCTTTTTCCTTAAACCAGCCTTCCTGCTCCGCAATGTAGATAGGAAGATAATTAAGGCTGCCCCCAATGCCTGAGACCGTAAGCTTGTAACTCTTGTCCGCTGTTTTGCTGTCACCTGTTCCCGATGCCTCAGCCTGTGTATCCGCTTTCTTGGATTCTGAACCAGCTCCGCAGCCTGATACCATCCCGGACACATGACTGCTGCCATTGTGACTGCCAATGTCTTTACTAATGATTTTCTCATAACGTTTGACCTCCTGTCCCCAAATGGTTCTCTTATTTTTGCTACATGTTTTTGCGTAATAAACAGCCGCCTTTATCCTTTATAAAAGTTGCATATTTTTATCATTATTTTAGTTAAATAGTTAACATTTACATCAACTGCAGCATGTATTTGCGGTACACTATTTATTTTGACTATTTATTACCCAACTTGCAAAGTCATTATAGCAATATGACCATTTCAAGGTAAGCAATTCAAACCAAACGTTTGCGTACCAAAACCCTTTGAAAACATTGATATTCCATGATTCTGCCCTTCTTTCCCTGGTTTTTCTCGGGCATTTTTTTACGCAAACGTTTGTGTATTATTTTATAGTATTCCATGTCCATTTTTTGTATACTAAAGGCAAATAGATTGAAACATTTGCCTTCAATGCCCCTGTAAGAGGAGTGGTAGACATGACTTTAAAGAAATCGCCCGGGAAGCAGGGTATCCATCTCCACCGTTTCCCGGGTCATAAACAAAACAGCACCAATGTTGCCAGCAAGGAAGTCCAGGACCGCATCTGGGAGATCGTCCGCCGCACCGGTTATACCCCCAACGCCACGGCCCGCAGTCTGAAGACAGGCGCAGCTAAAGCTGCTGACTCCCCCACCCGCTCCATTGCCTGCCTTTACGCCAGGGCCGAAGATTCCAACTCAGACCTGTTTTTCTCCACACTGGCCCGCAGCATCGAAAAGGAAGCCTTCAAACACAACTACGTGTTAAAGTACTCCTTTACCGGCATTGACATTCACCACCCCAATACGTTCCGCCTCATAACGGATAACCATGTGGACGGCGTGGTGGTTCTTGGCCGGTGCGATAAACAGACCCTGAGCTTTTTAAAGAAATACTTTAACTGCGTGGCTATACAGGGGCTCAACCTGTTGGAAGCCAAGTACGACCAGGTGATCTGCGACGGGTACCAGGCCAGCCTGGCCGCCATGAATACCCTCCTTGGACTGGGCCATACGAGAATCGGCTTCATAGGGGAAACACAGTTTGAGGATAGGTACACAGGCTACTGCGCTGCCCTTAGCGCCCATAATCTGAGGCCGGCCAAGTCCTACATCGTTAACGTTCCCCTGTCCTCCGAGGGAGGATACAGGGGGCCAAGGAGCTTCTGCCCCGCAAACCGACGTGTCCGCTGCATTCTGCTGCAATGACAATACGGCCATCGGAGCCATGAGAGCCATCAAGGAAGCCGGTCTGGTGATTCCGGACGACCTCTCCGTCATCAGCATCGACGACATAGACACAGCCCAGTATCTGTCCCCCATGCTCACCACAATCCACATACCCGTGGAAGAGATGGGACAGATGACAGCAAAAATCCTCATTGACCGGATTGAGGAAGGCCACAAGCTTCCTATCAAGATGAACCTTCCCTTCTATCTGGCAAACAGGGAAAGCTGCGCCCCTACGCCGAAAAGAGACGCAGGCCCGGAACATGAACATACAATGCCAAGAAAAGGACTAAACCATGCTTATTACACTTACAGATTCCAAAACAACTGCTGTCATTGACTCCACGGGCGCCCAGCTCATTTCCCTGAAGGATGCTTCCGGCTGTGAATACATCTGGCAGCGTGACGCGAAATACTGGAAAAAATGCTCCCCTCTCCTGTTTCCCGTAGTAGGCAACTGCCGGAATGACAGGACTATACTGGAGGACCGCATATACGCCATTGAAAAGCACGGATTCTGCCGTGAAAGGGACTTTGATGTGTCACAGAAGTCCCCAGCAAAGGCCGTATTTTCCATGGATGACACACCGGACACACACAGGGCATACCCTTACGCCTTTTGCCTCTCCCTGGCATATGAGCTGAAGGACGGCATTCTGTTTATGGAATATCAGGTGGAAAACAGAGACCAGCGCGACATGTGGTATGCCATCGGCGCACACCAGGGATTTAACTGTCCCATGGAGGAAGGCTTTGCCTTTGAGGATTACCAGCTGGTATTTGAAAAGGAAGAAAACACCGTCAGCATCCCTTACGATTTGGAGCAGCTGCACTTTCTCCTCCAACCGGGAACCAGGCTGAGGGCCGTACCCTTTCGCTGAAGCGCGAAATGTTTAAAAATGATGCCGTATTCTTTGACAAGCTGAATTCCCGGGCGGTATCCATCCTCAATCCTGCCACCGGCCACGGCGTGGAGGTGGAGTTTCCGGCTTTGAAACCGTTGCTTTCTGGACCTTATATCCGGAGCCGGCCCCATACCTCTGCGTAGAGCCCTGGAACGGCTCCGGCATCTATGAGAATGAGGACGACCAGCTCTCCCATAGGGCACCACATACAGCATCTCTGTCAGGGGACAGCTGCAGCTATATCATGACCATACGAATCCTGGGATAAATTTTCTCCAAATTAAATAATCATACTATAAAACCGGCTCTGCAGTCCATTTCCCTAAGTGCAGATCCGGTTTTATCCTTTGAATTGCGTACGCGCCCTATTCCGCGGATACCCTTCTGAAACTAAGCAGTTTCTACGTCATCCCACAAGCAGAATTTTTAAAAATTCCACAATGGACACAGCACCTGCGTATGCTGTCATATGCAGGGGAGCGCAGCTGTCATAAGAGATGGATTTAAACCCTTACTTTTGCTATACTCAGTTATATCATACCGCCCTTTATCCCCCACTATTTAACCTGCGAATTTCCCCGGCTAATCATTCGACATTTAGCGACATAATTTATCGTTTTTTGTCGTTCTGTCTAACTTGATAAAACCCCATACCCGGTTTAACTTTGCAGGAGTCAAACGATATCTGGAGGAATCATCATGAAATACGAAGAGAAACCTGCAACCTGCTCCGGCGCCTCGGCGTCAACAACTCCTACGTGGGGTTCCGCTACACAGTTTATGGTGTCATCCGCGCTATTGCCAATCCGGAACTGCTTATCTACATTTCCAAAGGGCTTTACGTGGAAATATCCGCGGAATATCATACATCCATTGGCTGTGTGGAACGCAATATCCGCACCATCATCAGCACCATATGGCTGCATGGAGACCGTACTCTTCTGAATCAGGTCTTCGGCTTTGAGTTGGAACAGAAGCCTCAGAAACGGCGCCTTCATTGATGCGCTCTCTCACTATGTTGTAGAACACTATTGCGACTGATTCTGTAAAATATATTTAGGGTATCCGTCTGCTTATTCTAAGGGCATAATTTTACAAAATCATAAAAAGAGAAGAGAGGGCAGGCCCGGTGACCATCGGGTCTGTTTGCTGCGCTCCTATATAGTGTCTTTTTAGAAATAAAAAAAGCCCTGCAAACACAGGGACTCTTACGTATGCGGCTAACAGGACTCGAACCTGCACGGTTTCCCAATGGGACCTAAACCCATCGTGTCTGCCAATTCCACCACAGCCGCAAATATAAAAAAATGCGGGTGGCCGGACTTGAACCGGCACGGATGATAAGTCCGAGGGATTTTAAGTCCCTTGTGTCTGCCTATTCCACCACACCCGCAGATTGTTACATGACACAGCTATATGCAGATATAAAACAAATGGGGCCTACAGGGCTCGAACCTGTGACCCTCTGCTTGTAAGGCAGATGCTCTCCCAGCTGAGCTAAGACCCCAAATTGCATATAAATTGAGCTGTATTGCATCAGATGCAAACGACCCGGAACGGGTTCGAACCGTCGACCTCCGCCGTGACAGGGCGGCGCTCTAACCAGCTGAGCCACCGGGCCATTATTTGGATTATATAGTTCTCATTCTGCTTTAGTTAGGAAGAGTGGACCTTCGGGGACTTGAACCCAGGACCGACCGGTTATGAGCCGGTTGCTCTAACCAACTGAGCTAAAGGTCCGAACTATATAATCTCTAACATTGTTTACTGTTTTACAGTAAAAGCCGATGATCGGACTCGAACCGATAACCTGCTGATTACAAATCAGCTGCTCTGCCAATTGAGCCACATCGGCGTATCTTAAACATGATGTTCAAATGACCCCAACGAGATTCGAACTCGTGTTACCGCCGTGAAAGGGCGATGTCTTAACCGCTTGACCATGGGGCCTAATTTTATAGTGGTCGCCATGACTTCCACTAAAAAACTCCCCGAGTAGGACTTGAACCTACGACAGCGCGGTTAACAGCCGCGTGCTCTACCGACTGAGCTATCGAGGAATAAAATGATACGCTTATTGCACTTTGCGCTGACCAAATCATTATACAATAACTTTGCCAAAATTTCAAGCACAATTATAACTTTTTACGTACCCTCAAAACCACATATTGAATTCCGATTGTTTACAAACCTTTTTCCCTTAACCTTCTGGTTAAGCCCTCGACCGATTAGTATTAGTCAGCTCCGTACATTGCTGCACTTCCACCTCTAACCTATCTACCTCGTCGTCTTCAAGGGGTCTTACTAGCTTTTGCTATGGGATATCTCATCTTGAGGGGGGCTTCACGCTTAGATGCCTTCAGCGTTTATCCCGTCCAGACTTGGCTACCCTGCCATGGCCTTGGTAGGCCAACAGGTACACCAGCGGTCTGTCCATCCCGGTCCTCTCGTACTAAGGACAGCTCCTCTCAGATATCCTACGCCCGCGCCGGATAGGGACCGAACTGTCTCACGACGTTCTGAACCCAGCTCGCGTACCGCTTTAATGGGCGAACAGCCCAACCCTTGGGACCTGCTACAGCCCCAGGATGCGATGAGCCGACATCGAGGTGCCAAACCACTCCGTCGATGTGAACTCTTGGGAGTGATAAGCCTGTTATCCCCAGGGTAGCTTTTATCCGTTGAGCGATGGCAATCCCACTTTCATACCACCGGATCACTAAGTCCTACTTTCGTACCTGCTCCACCCGTCGGTGTCGCAGTCAAGCTCCCTTATGCCTTTGCACTCTTTGGATGGTTTCCAACCATCCTGAGAACTTTGCGCGCCTCCGATACCCTGTCGGAGGCGACCGAGTCAAACTCCCCGCCTGACATTGTCCCCCGCCCGGGTCACGGGCGCAGGTTAGAAACCCAATACCGCAAGGGTGGTATCCCAACAGTGGCTCCTCACAGACTGGCGTCCTTGATTCACAGCCTCCCACCTATCCTGTACATGCAGTACCGAATCCCAGTATCAAGCTGGAGTAAAGCTCCATGGGGTCTTTCCGTCCTGGCGCAGGTAACCAGCATCTTCACTGGTATTTCAATTTCACCGGGTGCATTGTTGAGACAGCGCTCAAATCATTACGCCTTTCGTGCGGGTCGGAACTTACCCGACAAGGAATTTCGCTACCTTAGGACCGTTATAGTTACGGCCGCCGTTTACTGGGGCTTAAATTCAAAGCTTCGATTGCTCTAACCTCTCCTCTTAACCTTCCAGCACCGGGCAGGCGTCAGCCCATATACCTCACCTTACGGTTTTGCATAGACCTGTGTTTTTGCTAAACAGTTGCTTGAGCCTATTCTCTGCGGCCACATCCCTGTGGCACCCCTTCTCCCGAAGTTACGGGGTCATTTTGCCGAGTTCCTTAACAATGCTTCTCCCGCCGGCCTTAGGATTCTCTCCTCATCTACCTGTGTCGGTTTAACGGGCACGTATCACACAATAGCGGCTTTTCTTGACAGCTGGAATCGCACCAACTTCGCTACTTCTGTTCGCTCCGCGTCACAGCTTCGGATTGCACCAGGCGGATTTGCCAACCGTACTCCTACCCCGCTTGCCCCGGTATTCCCATTCCCGGGATGTGCTGTCCTTCTGTGTCCCCACAGTTCTGATGATACGCGGTACAGGAATCTCAACCTGTTGTCCATCGACTACGCTTTCTCAGCCTTACCTTAGGCCCCGACTTACCCAGAGCAGATCAGCTTTACTCTGGAAACCTTGGATATTCGGCCTGGAGGATTCCCACCTCCATCTCGCTACTCATTCCGGCATTCTCTCTTCTTAGCGCTCCACGGCTCCTTATCGGTACCGCTTCTCCGCACTAAGAATGCTCCTCTACCAATGTACTTATACATTCCTAAGCTTCGGTGTTGTGTTTCAGCCCCGGACATTTTCGGCGCAGGACCTCTCGACTAGTGAGCTATTACGCACTCTTTGAATGTGTGGCTGCTTCTAAGCCAACATCCTGGTTGTCTCTGAAATCCCACATCCTTTTCCACTTAACACACACTTTGGGACCTTAGCTGTAGGTCTGGGCTCTTTCCCTTTCGACTGCCCAACTTATCTCGTGCAGTCTGACTCCCGTACATCATTTATGCGGCATTCGGAGTTTGATATCCCTTGGTAAGCTTTGACGCCCCCTTAGGAATTCAGTGCTCTACCTCCGCTAAACTAATACGGGGCTAGCCCTAAAGCTATTTCGAGGAGAACCAGCTATCTCCGGGTTCGATTGAATTTCTCCCCTATCCACACCTCATTCCCACCCTTTTCAACGGATGTGGATCCGGACCTCCACGGAATTTTACTTCCGCTTCATCCTGGACATGGATAGGTCACCCGGTTTCGGGTCTGCCTGCTGTGCTGACTTTACGCCCATTTGAGACTTGGTTTCCCTTCGGCTCCATGGCTTTACCGTTTAACCTTGCCAGCACCGGCAACTCGCCGGACCGTTCTACAAAAAGTACGCGGTCGCACCTTGGCAACACAGGGTTTCAGGTTCTTTTTCACTCCCCTCCGGGGTCACCTTCCTGGTACTATGCGCTATCGGTCACTAAGGAGTATTTAGCCAGGGTGGTCCCCGACTTCCCACAAGGTTTCTCGTGTCTCGTGGTACTTTGGATCCCGCTCGCTGTCTATTGTTTTCGTGTACGGGGCTTTCACCCTCTGTGGCCGGACTTCCCAGACCGTTCCACTTAACAAATCGACTCACTTTGCAGTCCGTAACCAGCGTGCACGCACGCTGGTTTGGGCTCTTCCCATTTCGCTCGCCGCTACTTTGGGAATCGAGTTTCTTTCTCTTCCTCCGGCTACTTAGATGTTTCAGTTCACCGGGTTCCCTCTGCATGGCTATGGATTCACGTACGGTGACTGAGGTTGCTCAGCCGGTTTCCCCATTCAGATATCTCCGGATCAATGGATATTTCCTCCCCGAAGCTTTTCGCAGCTTATCACGTCTTTCATCGGCTCTTAGTGCCAAGGCATCCACCCTGCGCTCTTTATAGCTTAACCAAAGATTTCCCGCCGCGGGTTGCTGCGGGTCCTCTAAACGTCCATAGCGTTGACGCTTTGGTCTTGTGGCTTTCTCAAACGCTTTCGCATTTACAAGTTTGTTTTTCCATACACCTCTTGTATGTATTCTGATGTCTTCCTGGATATTCTGATTTAGAATATACACATATTTTATTCAATATGCGGTTTCTTTGCATGTTTGTATGCTCTCTGAGGTTTTTTGCGCACAAGCTTTCTTTCCTTTAATGCTTCTAGCAAATGAGTATGGAGAGATTTTGAACTCTTGACCCCCTGCTTCGTAAGCAGCAGGTGCCTCCCAACTGAGCTACACCCCCATAGAAATTGGCACCTTAACCTGCTCCCATGCCGTTCCAGCATAGTACCATCGGCCGCTTAGGTCTTAACCGTCGTGTTCGGGATGGGTACGGGTGTTTCCCACAAGCGCATCGGCACTGCAGGAAATTTTGTGTCCTTTCTATTGAACACTCAACAGTATATAAACCCTTACTTCTTCCTTAATCCAGCCGCACCTTCCGATACGCCTTTGTACACGACTTCACCTCAGTTACCTGCCCCGCCTTCGGCAGCTCCCTCTCTTGCGAGTTGGGTCACTGACTTCGCGCGTTGCTGACTCCCATGGTGTGACGGGCGGTGTGTACAAGACCCGGAACGTATTCACCGCGACATTCTGATTCGCGATTACTAGCGATTCCAGCTTCGTGTAGTCGGTTGCAGACTACAGTCCGAACTGAGACGTTATTTTTGGATTTGCTCCACACTGTCTCTTGCCTCCTTTGTTTACGCCATTGTAGCACGTGTAGCCCCAAATCATAAGGGCATGATGATTTGACGTCATCCCCACCTTCCTCCAGGTTATCCCTGGCAGTCTCCCTAGAGTGCCCAGCTTTACCCTGGCTACTAGGATAAGGGTTGCGCTCGTTGCGGACTTAACCCAACATCTCTCACGACACGAGCTGACGACAACCATGCACCACCTGTCCTTTGCCCGAGGGAAGCGTTACACGCCGGTCAAGGGGATGTCAAGACTTGGGTTCTTCGCGTTGCTTCGAATTAAAACACATGCTCCACCGCTTGTGGGTCCCCGTCAATTCCTTTGAGTTTCATTCTTGCGAACGTACTCCCCAGGTGGAATGCTTATTGCGTTTGCGGCGGCACCGAATGGCTTTGCCCACTCCGACACCTAGCATTCATCGTTTACGGCGTGGACTACCAGGGTATCTAATCCTGTTTGCTCCCCACTCTTTCGAGGCCTCACGTCGTTATCGTCCAGCAAGCCGCCTTCGCCACTGGTGTTCCTCCTAATATCTACGCATTTCACCGCTACACTAGGAATTCCACTTGCCTCTCCGACACTCTAGCAAAACAGTTTCCAGTCCCAGGGTTGAGCCCCGGGCTTTCACTTCAGACTTGTCCCGCCGTCTACGCTCCCTTTACACCCAGTAAATCCGGATAACGCTTGCCCCCTACGTATTACCGCGGCTGCTGGCACGTAGTTAGCCGGGGCTTCTTAGTCAGGTACCGTCATTTTCTTCCCTGCTGATAGAAGTTTACATACCGAAATACTTCTTCCCTCACGCGGCGTCGCTGCATCAGGCTTTCCCCCATTGTGCAATATTCCCCACTGCTGCCTCCCGTAGGAGTTTGGGCCGTCTCAGTCCCAATGTGGCCGGTCACCCTCTCAGGTCGGCTACTGATCGTCGCTTTGGTGGGCCGTTACCCCGCCAACTGGCTAATCAGACGCGGATCCATCTCACACCACTGGAGTTTTCACACTTACCATTGCGGTACTTGCGCTTATGCGGTATTAGCAGTCATTTCTAACTGTTATCCCCCAGTGTGAGGCAGGTTATCCACGCGTTACTCACCCGTCCGCCGCTCAGTCAATTTGAATTCCATCCGAAAACTTCCTCCAAGTCGCTTCGCTCGACTTGCATGTGTTAGGCACGCCGCCAGCGTTCATCCTGAGCCAGGATCAAACTCATGTTTAAAGTTGATTCCAGGTTTCAGACTACTCTAGTTTGGCTAGTTATCTTTAACCTTCATTACTTGGTTTTGTTCTGAATTTTCTCTCAACCAGTTAAGGCCAAACCAGACCTTTGTTTTAGAATTTTCTTTGTGGTTTTACATACTGTTTAATCTTCAATTATCAAGGTTCTTTGTTGTCGTATTTGTTCAGCAGCAACTTTATATCTTATCACAGTCGCTT
>SCPN01000893.1_pt1 | contig 16653 bp, 31 predicted proteins | sample 6106831 | NCBI WGS metagenome assembly SCPN01 (sample SAMN10720447, study PRJNA508395) | human gut metagenome | isolation source: Participant 1, 0 month
TACCTCGCCTACGGGCAGGCGCAGGTTATGGGGCCGAAGCTGACCTCATCCTCCACGCTGCCGCCCAGCCCGGCTGCACATCAGATCTGGAACACAAAATTGCGCCCCGGCGCAGCACGTTCAGCTGCTTTGCGCCGCCGCCCTCAGCGCGCCCAGGAAACAGGATGCGTCCCGCACCGGGGCGCAGCACGCCGTTCGCCAGAAGGAAAACGTGGACTTTCCCGCGCCGTTGCTGCCCAGCACCGCCACGCGCTCGCCAGCGCACACCTTCACGCACACGTCAAAGCGCCTCCCGCTCTTCCTCGTATGCATGGAAACATGTTCAAACCGGAAGGATGCTTCCATTTTCCCTCCTGCCAACCCTTTTTACAAAACCACCGCCGTGTCATGCGCCACTTACGAAGCGCCAGCACCATGCCCGCCGTCAATTGCGCCGCACACACAAGCGCGTGCGGCCGCCGCGCAGACTTTCCCGCGTCAAAACGGATGCCGCCAAGTCATAGCAGCGGCTCTCCATCGCGTCAAAGCGCCTGCCCGCCGGAAACTGTGCGCCAGCAGCCCGCCGTATACCGGCCCGTCGTGCGCAGGCGCACCTTGGCCCGGCATAGCCCAGGCGGCTGGCGGCGGCGTCCATGCTGCGGAACGGTGGCGAACAAAATAAAGATGTAGCGGTAGATCAATACCGCCAGATCGCCCACGACCTCCGGCACGCGGGCGCGCCGCAGCGCATCCAGCAATTCCGGCACGGGGTGGACAGGCTGAGGAAATACAGGCAGCCACCGCGCCCAGCGCGCCATAACGAGCCGGGCCGCCACCGTTTGCGCCGGGGCGCGCAGGACAAATACCAGAAACGGGACGTTTGCCACGCCGCCGGGCGCAGACGCGTATTCCCACAGCAGCGCAATACCGCTCAGCAGCAAAAATGCAGCAGGCGCGCCAGCAGCGACAGATAGGCGCGCGGGCGTACCGCCCGCCGCCGTTAACGCGGACGCTGCAAAAACAAGCACGCCAGCGGCGGCCACGGAGTGCGCGCCAGCAGTACCAGCGCCAGCAAAGGCCGCGCAGCGCAAAAGCTTCAGGCCCGGGTTTACCTTCAAAAGCGGGAACGCCGCGCCAGCGTCACCATCAGCGCACGCGCCGATGCATTGTGGCCGATGCAGCAGCAGCAGCGCGCCGCCAGCGCTAAGGAAGCTGCGGCCGGCCAGGGAGCCGGGCAGCGCGCCGGCCGTCCAGGCTCCACGCCACAAAGCTCAAGCAGGGCGTTGAACATATTCCACCTCCCGGACTTTTTGAAAAGCATGTTCACCAGGGCCCCGCGCAAAGCGGCAGGGCGAAGAGCCCTCATTCCACGGACTGTGCGGATATTTTTACGCGCGACAAAATAGCCGAAGCCGTAAGGCCAGCCCCACGCCCACGCCTGTCTGGATGCAAAGACAGCAGGCTCTCGATCTCCGGGCAGCTCGCCGCCGAGCAGTGTTTCAAAACCGGCGTGAACCACGGCTCATATGCTTCACCCTGAATCTCTCCACCATCCGGCTTCCGGCGTCATCGCGCTGCCGCCGAACTCCGCGCCGGCGCAAGGAAGAAGGGCACGACAGCCAGTACCAGCACAGCAGCCAGCAGCGCCAAAACGGTTTTGTATTCCTGCTCACTTTTCCGCAATCCCTCCTTCAAAGCCGATCTCTCCAGCTCGGGCCTGGCACAGCCCAGCCCCAATTCACCACCAGAACGGTCAAAGATGCCCTCGATCGCGGCCAGCGGCAGCTGCGTAGGCGCGAAGAGCGCCCGAAGCGCACCGCGCTGGCTGCCCACGCCATATACCGCAGCCCAGGATAAGGCCATCACGAAGCTGCAGGCTTTGTGACGCAGTATGTAAACAGATCGCCCAGAGACGCCGCCAGAATATCGCCAGCTTACGGTTCACACGCGCCTTTTGCTGGGGCATAACACCCCAGGGACAGAGGCCCGGCGATGGCCATGCTGAAGGTATTGGCCCCAGCGTGGTGAGGCCGCCGTGGGCCAGCAGCACCGCCTGGAACACCAGCTACGATGAGCCCCAGCACCGCAGCGTAAAGCCGGGCCAAACAGAATGGCGGCCAGGCCGGTGCCCGTCATGTGGCTGCAGCTGCCTGTGACGGACGGGGCTTGAGCGACGAGATGACAAAATAAACGCGCCGGACATCGCCAGCAGCAGCAGGGCTTTGCGCTGCGCTTGCCGATGCGGCGCAGCCGGACCACACCTGCCGCCAGGAACGGAAGGCACAGCGCCCCATGCCGCACAGTATGCCGGAAGATACCCTTCCATGATGTGCATGGCATGGGCGCTTTGCGGTTACAAACAAAACGCCGCCCATGACCACAGAAACGCCAAAATCGTTTTCACGCCTACGGTCATTGAACATTCCTCCTGTTTCTTTTGTTGTGCGCCGCAAAACCGGGCCTTTCTCATTTATGAGAAAGGCCCGGTCAAACAAAGATGTCCTAAAAACGGCGCACCCTGATTTTTACCGCGCAGGCGTTTTGTCCCGCCGCGCGTCCCCTTCCGGCAGCATCGCCGCAGGGCAGGTCTTCCAGCAGGCGTCAGCGCCCCGGCTTCGTCTTCCCGTAGTGTACCCACAGTGACGTTTTGAAGCCGGAACTGTTCCCTTTCCACGGCGGCGGTCCACAGGTCTTGCCTGTTTCCCTATTCTCCCGGCCGCCTCACAGCGGCCGCACATTTTGCTTATTCACAGTAACACAGTTTCGCTCCGGCGCAAGCGCGGAAAGCAGCCGTCAAAACTTTAGAAACCATGGCTTTTTACCAAGCGCACAGGGCGTTATGCGCCTTTGCGCCGCTGCCCGTCCTGTGCGCCCACAGGGCGCCAGTTGCAACTTTGCGGTACTGGCTCGGCGTCTGCCGGAACCGTTCCTGGAACACGGTTGAACGACCGCAGGCTGTCGAACCGGATTCCATGCTCACCTCCAGCATGCTCAGCTCCGTTGCAGCCAGCAGGTCGCGGGCGCATCCAGCCACCAGGGCGTTCACATATTCAGGCTGGTGTGCAGCCGCGCGGAGAACGTGCGACAGGTGATGTTGCTGACGCCCAGCTCCTTTGCAATATGCTCCAGCGAAAGGCGGCTGACGGAAGTTCCGCATGATATAGCGCACCACGCTGCTCGTCAGATCCATGGCTTTCCGGCTCCGGCGCCGGCTCCAGTGAGTTCGGGCAGAACGTGCGCCAGGATCAAATGGAGCAGCGCGCGGGAAATGCTGCTGTCCCCCGGTACACCGGCAGCGGTAAAGGCTAGTGCAGGGCGTACAGCACATCCGGGTCCAGCGCTTTCCCGCACAGGTACGGCCGGCGGGGGCGGCACTGCGTCAGGCTGGGGAAATAATCGCCCATCAGGGCGATGCCGCGGACGGCCATCATATACCGGCTGTCCGCTTCCCGGCACTGGTAGCTGTGCACCGTGTTGGGAAACACCACCGCCAGTTCTCCCGCCTTCAGCTCACGAAATTCCCCGTCTATCCCAACGCAGACGCAGCCGCTCTGCACCAGAAAAACTCCAGTTCACCATGCAGATGGGAGTGAGACCGTTTGCCCATCTCCACCTGGAAGCTCGCGTCCCGCTTCGTTCCTCGTAATAAGCATAGGCTTTTCGTTTTTCCATATATGCCTCCCACGGGATGCCCCAAAACGCAATATTTGCCACAAAACGATTCCTTCTGTCCGGTATTATATCATACCGGATGATGATAAAGCCCAATAAAATAAAGCACAAAAACCGGAATGATTTTTCGTCGTCCGGCGCTTTTGAATTTTACAGGTTAGAAGGTCTTTACAATGCAACAGCTGCAATGGCTTTCCGGCTGCATGAAGGACAAACGGAAATGGTTCTGGCTGGCGATGGCGCTGGCCCGTTATCTCGGCAAGGGGCTGGCGCATGGTGTTCCCGTTCATCACGCCCAGCAGATCACCGGACCGGGTGCTGGTGGGGCAAACGCTGCCGGACGGTTCCGTGCAGCGCCAGACACAGCTGCTCGTCCCGCTGGTGTGCGTTATGATCGGCGCAGCTTTTGCGCTCGATGCGTACGCTACGGCATGACGGCGTCTCTGGAATATGTGTCCCAGAACGTCCAGCAGGACATCCGCCGCCATTTGTACGACAACCTGTGCCCAGGACGCGGGCTTTTATTACGCGGTACCGCACGGGCGACCTGATGACGCGCGACGGGCGATCTGGACATGGTGCGCCACACGGTGTGCTGGATCTCGTACAACGCGGTGGAAGCACCTGCCTGTTTCTGTTTTCCATGACATATCTGTTCAGTGTGAACGCCGCTGACGCTCCTTCTGCTGCCGTTGCCCCGGTGATCCTTTCATGCTCGTTCCTGTTTTCGCGCGGTGTATCCCTCTGTATGCGTCCCTGCGGGAAAAATCCCCATGAACTCGGTGGCGCAGGAGAAACATCGCGGGCAACAAAGGCGGTTACGCGTTCGTGCCGGGGCTATATGAAAACGAAAATTCGAGAACTGCAACAGAAGGAATACCGCCAGGCAAACCTCAAGGCCAGCTTTCCTGGCTGAAATTCTTCCCCTACATCGGGGCTGCGCCAGCTTATGGGGCTTTGTGCTCTTCGGCGGTCTGTTCATCATCCAGGGAAAAATGACGGCCGGCGACCTCGCCGCCTTTTCGCTGATGTCTTGGGGCCTGTCGGAGCCGATGCGCGCCTGGGCACCTACCTGAACGATTTTCAGCGGTTCCTCACTCCGCCGCAAAGGTCATTTGAAATTTATTTTGACCGCACGCGGATCAGAACCCCGAGCACGGGCGCACCGAGGGCGAATGCCGCGGCAGCGTGGAGTTCCACGCGGCGTTACCGTCAGCTTACCCCACAACAGCGCCCCGCTGGGACGTCAACTTTTCCGTAACGCGGGGCGGGCAACCATACTGGAGCGCCACAGGCAGCGGCAAAACCACGCTGGTGGACGCCGTCACGCATGCTGGACGTCAGCGGCGGCACGGTGCTGGTGGACGGCGTGGACGTGCGCCTGTGGGACCTTCAGGCGCTGCGGCGGCGCATCGGCATGGCGACGCAGCGCGTGCAGCTCTATTCCGACACTGTCGAAGCAGCAACATCGCGTACAGCGCGCCCGACGACATCTCCGAGACTGACGTCGCCCTGTACGCCACCTCGCAGCCGCTGATTTCATCTGCTCTCGCTGCCGAGCTTCGACACCATCATCGGCGAGCAGGGCACCGGGCTTTCCGGCATTAGAGCAGCGCATCGCCCTGGCCCGCGCGCTTTAGCAAAGCAGCCTGAGATCCTGATCCTGGACGACACCACCTCGGCGGTCGACCGCAGGCCGAAACAGCTGCGCAAAATCTTCAGGGCTTCCCTATCCTGTACAAAATCATTGTTGCGCAGCGCATTTCCGCTGTGCGCAAGCGCGGACAGATACTCGTATTTACCCGGGACGGGCGCATCCGCAGCGCGGCACATGAACAGCTCGCGGCCTGAGGGCTATTACCGCGACATCTGCCTGCTGCAGGGCGTGCGAAAGGGAATGCCCGACGCGCCCGCGGCAAACGCCCCGGCAAAGGGGTGCGCTGACCATGGCAAACGGAACACCTTCGGCGTGGACGAAACGCTGGAAACACTTTCAGCTGAAATGATCCGGCGCTGCTTTGTACATCCGCCGGGAGGGACGCCTGTTCCTGCGCGCGCGTTCGTGCCGCAGGCGCTAGCCATGGTGGCGGGCCTGTGCGGGCCGCTGTTCTCGGCCCGCGTGCTGGACGAGGCCGTGCCGCGCGGGGAACATCCCCATGGTGCTGGCCTGCTGCGCTCATGCTGGCGTGTATCGCCGTCAACATTCTGTTCACCATTGTCCAGCCGGGTGCGTCAACGTCATCGGCCAGAACATCGTCACATGACCTGCGGCGCGACCTGTACGAGCACCGCAGAAGCTTTCCTTCTCTATTTCGACAGCCGTCCACGGAAAAATTCTCGTGCGTGTCATCAACTACCACGTCAACTCCGGTGGCCAACATCCTGTCAACGGGCTCATCAGCCTGTTCACTGCAGATGTTCAACCTGGTGTTCATTGTTATTTTCATGCTGCGCATGGACGCGCGCCTGGCGTGCGCGTCGTATGGCGGGGCTGCCGTTCGCCGTCGGGTTCATCCTGTTCATCAAGCCCATGCAGCGCAGGGTGGCAGGCGTACTCAACAAAAGCAGCAATATGAACGCCTACCTCAACGAGAGCATCACCTGCATGAAGATCACCCAGCTTTTCGCGCGGGAGCAGTACAACGCCGACGTGTACGACGGCCTGCTGCGCGATTCCAAACTGCGCCTGGTACAGCGCCGTCGTGTACCCGTCCATGGCCGTTTCCCCTGTTATCGATCTCATCAGCCGCCGCAGCGTGACGGTGGCCATCATCGTATACGGCATCTTTGCCGCCAAGCCCGCCGTTACCGTGGGCGTGCTGGTGGCCATGATGAACTACGCCTCCCAGTTCTGGGGGCCCATCAACCAGCTTGCCAACATCTACAACAACTTCATCAACAACGTGGCATATCTGGAGCGTATCTTTGAGATGATCGACGAACCGGTCGAGGTGCAGGACGCCCCGGCGCCGCAGTGCTGCCGGAGATCCGCGATGTGGAGTTCCACGACGTCTCTTTCGCCTATGAAAAGGATATCCTTGTGCTCAAGCATGTGAATTTTCATGTGAAGCAGGGCGAGGCGTGGCTCTAGGTGGGCCACACGGGCAGCGGAAAAACAACCATCATCAACCTGCTCAGCCGTTTTACTGCACCGAAGGCGGGTGACCATTGACGGCGTGGATATCTCCGGCGTGACGCTGGCTTCGCTGCGTGCCCAGATGGGGCTGATGATGCAGGAGAGCTTCGTATTTACAGGCACCGTGATGGACAATCTGCGCTACGGCAATCTTGCCGCCGGCGACGAAGAGCTCATCCGCGCGGCCGAGCTTGTGTGCGCGCGGACGGCTATCCGGCGCTGCCTCACGGCTACGACACCGTGCTCACCGAGGGCGGGGCCATGCTCTCCGGGGGAAGAGCAGCTTCATGCTCTGGCGCGCACCATGGCGTCCGACCCGAAGATCCTCATCCTGGACGAAGCCACCAGCAGCGTGGATACCAAAACGGAACGCGAGCTGCAGGAGGGTGTGAACCGCATGCTCAAAGGGACGCACCTCCTTCATTGTCGCACACCGGCTCTCCACCATCCGTGCCTGCAACAAAATCATGTACATCGACCACGGCGAGATCGCGGAATGCGGAACCCATGAGGGAGCTGCTGGCGCGCAAGGGGCCTGTACTGGCAGCTCTGCAGGAGATGTGACCGGCCGCCCCGCGGGCGCCGTATACAGCAACCGCCGCCGTTTCGGGGCGGCGGTTTTGCTCTGCCGCGTTTATTTTTCCGTTTCCGAAATCGCCCCATCGCCAGCGCGATGTCCAGGTTGACGCCCAGCACGTTCACGGTCTCCTCCCGAACACCCAGCAGTTTTCCTCGGTGTTGTCCGCAACGATCTGCGCAAAACGTTCCGGGCTGAGACCCTGAAGCCTCTGCAATGGCGGGAAGCTGCACCTGCGCGGCGGCGGGCGAGATGTGCGGGTCAAGGCCGAGCCGGGCCATCAGGTCGAGCCGGGATATCCTCCCGCGCCACGCCGGGATTTTCCGCCAAAAACGCCTCGATGTCGGCTTCCACACGCTGTGTCAGCGCAGGGTTGCTGGGCGCGTAATTGTTGGAACCGGGCCCAGCCCCGCAAATTCGCTGCCAAGTCGTTGTAGAACCGGCTGCCCTGTTCGTCGTGTAATAGGTGTTGTAGTGATAGGCGGAGGCCGCCCTTCATGAAATAGGCCTCGGTGAACTCCTGTCCCACCAGCTTCGCACCCAGCCTTGCCGTTGGCGGTCACCAGGCTGCCGCCCGCCTGATGCGGGAAAAGCAGACCGGAAAGGCCGCTCAAAGCACCGGAAATACAAATCCGCACAAAAGCAGCGGGACCAGCGTGACCACGAGAGCCTGACGGATATTGCGGGCATTGCTTTTATTCGCGTCCATGCATATTCCTCCTTAAAGCCCCAAAGCGCCAAAAGCGGATGGATGAGCATATCTATGAGCTTGATGCCTGCGAAGAGCGATCACACCCAGAGCCGTAAAGCATCATATTCGGGCAAGCATCCTGCCGGATGACATCGGGCGGTACTTTACGCCCTGAGCGCCAACGGTATCAGGCATGGAATGATGATGGCATTGAAATGAGCGCGGAAAGAATGGCGCTGTGTGCGGCGTTGCCAGGTCCATGATGTTGAGCACACCCAGCTGCGGGATCGCCATCATAAACATAGCGGGATGATTGCAGAAGTATTTTGCGATGTCGTTGGCGATGGAAAAGTCGTAAAAGGCTGCCGCGGGTAATAAGCAGCTGCTTGCCGATCCCACCACCTCAAAATTTTCGTGGGTCGCTGTCCAGGTCCACCATATTTGCGGCCTCTTTGGCGGCGGCGGTACCGCTGTTCATCGCAAGGCCTACGTTTGCCTGCGCCAGAGCGGGCGCGTCGTTGGTGCCGTCGCCCGTCATGGCAACGATCTTGCCCTCGGCCTGTTCTTTTGATCAATGCGATCTTGTCTTCGGGCTTGCACTCGGCAATGAAGCCGTCCACGCCTGCCTCCTTGGCGATCGTGGCGGCGGTAAGCTGGGTTGTCGCCCGTGCACATAATGGTTTTGATGCCGATGGCACGCAGGCGCTTAAAACGCTCGATGCCTCGCCTTTACCGTGTCCTTTAAATAAATGACGCCCAAAATCCGGCTGTCCTCGCAGACGAGCCAGCGGTGTGCCGCCAGAGCGGACACCTCGGCAACGCGCCGGGCAAGGTCCTCCGGCACCTTGCCGCCCATTTCGCAAACGTATTTCCCAATGGCGTCGGACGCCCTTGCGTACGCTCCGGCCGCCGGGCAGGTCCACACCGCTCATGCGTGTCTGAGCGGTAAACGCAATGAAGCGCGCGCCCTGCGGCTCCCCGCAGTCCTCCCCCTGAAGGCGGGCCAGAGCCAGTGTGGACTTACCCTCCGGCGTGCCGTCGTGCAGGCTCGTCAGCGCGGCACAGCGCACCAGCTCCTCCGGCACGCGCCGCCCACGGGAAAAAGTCCGCCGCAAGGCGGTTGCCGTAGGTAATCGTTCCGGTCTTATCCAAAATCAAAGTGTCCACATCGCCGCAGGCTTCCACCGCTTTGCCGAGACATGGCGATGACGTTAAAGCGCGTCACGCGGTCCATCCCGGCGATTCCGATGGCGGACAGCAGGCCGCCGATGGTGGTCGGGATCAGGCAGACCATCAGGGCGATCAGTGTGGAAGTCTGGAGCTGCACGCCGGAATACAGCGCGATCGGATACAATGTGACAATGACGATCAGAAAAAATAACGGTGAGCGACACCAGCAGTGTGTTCAGCGCGATCTCATTGGGCGTTTTTGCGGGAAGCGCCCTCCCACCAGAGCGATCATGCGGTCCAGAAAGCTGTCGCCTGGGTCGGACGTGATGCGCACCTTCAGCCAGTCGGACACCACCGTGGTGCCGCCGGTTACCAGAGCTGAAATCGCCGCCTGCCTCGCGCACCACCGGTGCAGGATTCGCCGGTGATGGCGGATTCATCCACCGAGGCGATGCCCTCGATGACCTCGCCGTCGCCCGGGATGACCCCGCCCGCGGACACCATCACCACATCGCCCTTCTTCAGTTCGCTGGACGGCACCATCCTTTCGCCTCCGTCTGCACCAAGCAGGCGTGCCTGTGTTTTTTTGTTTTCTTCAGGCTGGCGGCCTGCGCTTTCCGCGCCCTCCGCCACTGATTCGGCAAAGTTTGCAAAACAGCACCGTAACGAACAGAATGGCCGACACAATACTGTTGTAAACGCGCGCGTTCGGCGTCGTGTCTCCCAGCAGGCCGGGCGCGAAGGAGAGCACCAGCGAGATCACAAACCCGATCTCCACAACGAACATCACCGGATTTTCATCATATAGCGCGGGTCCAGCTTTGTAAACGCCCCCGACCACGGCCTGCCGCATGATCTCCGGTGAGATCATCTTTGCTTGCGGTTCTTACTCATAGCTCTGAAAATCCTCCTTAGGGGTTGTTTGAAAAATAGCAGGAACGCTGTATTTCCCGCAAGGATCGAGCAGTTACAAGGCCAAAGCGCAGGAATACCTGCTGTATTCCGAGGATTTGGGACGCAGTAAACGTCAGTTCCTGTTGGGAAAGGCAGCTTTTTGATTTTTCAAACCGCTCTTAGCCCCACAGAGCCAGATGCTCTGCAACGGGGCCCAATGCCAGCGCTGGAAAAATGTCAGCGCGGCAAAATGTATACGACGAAAACCAGGATAACGGAAACGAAACCGTGTCCGTCCGCAGCGTGCCGGCCGATTCATTGACAAAGTTCTTTTTCATCAGCGACCCGGCAATGGCCAACTGGATGACTATGGAAGGTACCGGCCGAAGAACATGGCCAGACCGGCGGTGATATTCCAGAAACAGGTATTATCCGCCAGGCCCTCAAAACCGGAACCGTTGTTGGCGGCGGAGGAGGCATATTCATAGAGCACCTGGCTTAAGCCGTGAAAGCCCGGATTGATGATGCCCTCCCGCCCGGCTGCGGTGCCACTGCCAGCGCGGAAAACGCAAGGATGAGCAGCGGGTGGATGATGATGCACAGCGCGGTGAGCTTCATTTCCCGGCCTTCGATCTTTTGCCCAGGTATTCCGGCGTGCGCCCGATCATCCAGGCCGCAGATGAACACTGCCAGAATGGCGTACAGGATCATATTCATCAGACCGACGCCCTTGCCGCCGAATACTACGTTCAGCATCATGTGCAGCAGAGGGATCATGCCGCCCAGCGGCGTCAGGGTGTCGTGCATATTGTTCACCGTACCGGTCGGAAAAGAGGTCGTGATGGTGGTGAACATCGCCGACTGCGCAATACCAGAAGCGCACCTCCTTGCCCTCCATACTGCCCATGTGGCCTGGTCCAGGCCGATATCCGCCAACGCCGGTTGCCCTGGCTCTCGGCCCAGAAGCATACGCTCAGGCCGATGACGAACAGGATGCCCATGGCGGCAAAATGCTGCGTCCCTCGCGGCCGTAGATGGCCGCGGAAGGCTTCGCGCATGAGCCGCCTGCCCTTTGCATGCCGTCCGCCGCTTCCTGCCTGCGGGCGTGCACCATTTACCGAAGGTGATGACGCATGCGCCGGGCAGGGCATCATGGAATACAGCTCGATCAGGTTTGAGAGCATCGTGGGGTTTTCAGCGGCGTAGACGAGTTTGCGCCCAGGAAGCCGCCGCCGTTCGTTGCCCAGATGCTTGATGATCTCCAGCGCGGCGATGGGGCCCATGGCAATGACCTGAAATGTGCCCTCCAGTGTCTCCACCACAACATTGCCTTCAAAATTCTGCGGCACGCCCTGCCATACCAGCAGCAGGCCGCCCACAATGGAAAACGGCAGCAGGATACGGGTGGTGATGCGCAAAAAAAAAAACAAAAAAATTGCCCACGTCGTTTTTTGTCCTGCCTGCAAGGCCGCGGATGAACGCAACGCAGGCAGCATATCCGCTTGCAATAACATCATAAAAATGATGACCAGCATCTGAGACAGGTAGGCCCGGACTCACCCGGAATAGTGCTGGAGATTCGTGTTCGTCATGAAATAATGGAATATTGAATGCCAGCGTGGGCTCCATATTCTCAATATTGTTCGGGTTGAAAGCCCTGCGCTCTACGCGCAGGATCAGATACCCGATGAACACCATCACGGCGTTCGTCCCCAGCAGAGCCAGGGCATACTGTTTCAGTTCATCCCGGGGTCCACTCCGCTGATTTTATAGATCGCTCCGTCCACACGGTCAAAGAGGGTCTGCAAAAGTGTGTTTCCCCGCCGATGTGATACAGATATTCACACCCGCGGGAATGACAATGAGCAAATAAATGCTCACTGTCAGTGCAAGCTGTAGCATGACAAGCTCCTCCTGTTTATCTCAGTTTCGCTCACAGCGAATCAAAATTTTCGGATGTACCAATGCATAGATCAGATAGCAGCCCAGCAGCAGCACGATCCCGCAATTACCAGCATTTATGTATCCTCCTTGCGGCCTTTTTCCCCGCGCTCACTCCGCGGCGTCCACCTGCTTCTGGCACCATTTTGCCAAAAGCCATACAAGCCCGAAGGGCCCGCAATGTTCCGACCATCAGAACATCCATCATAATCCATTCCCTTCCCTTCCCTTATCGCGGTATGCCTCATTATAGGGCATAAGCTGTAAGTCAATGCGCTTAACGTTCGCCGCCGGATGTTAAAGGTTGCGTTAGCGCCCGCAAAGGCGCAAAAGAAGCCTTCCGTTGGAAGGCTTTTCCACAGGCGCGGCCCGCTGTTTTTTTTTTTCAGAAGGGAGCGGAGCATAAAATACCGGAAGCTCCCGCTTTACGGCTGCCAGGGCGCGCTCATCCATGCCGTTGGTAAAGTCCGGAATGGCCACGGGGCGCCGCCCATGGCCACGCTCTGCTCACTCAGGCAGGAAATACTCATCCATGCCGCCGCATCATATACGTCGATGGGCGCAGGCGCTGTGCCTGCGGCGTCGAAGAACGAAGCGGAACACCAGCCAGTCCATGCCGTCATGCGGCCGCCGCGCACCTTCGGCCAGATATTTTTCCACACCGGATGGTCGTACTTCTCACGGTGTTACTCCTCGGCGCTGTTCCAGCGCTCGTTCCCTTAAAATCATACTCGTTGTCTTTGCCGTCTAAAAGACGCTCTTGTTGTCCTCCATGTACCCTTTGTCCCCTGCACGCATGGAATCCGCGGGAATAGGCCCGCGGCAAAGTGGTGTCCAGCGTCAGGCAGATCGTTTCGCCCCGGGCGCATTTGATGATGGTCGTCACCACGTCGCCCTGGGCAAAATTCATGTTTGCAGCGTCGTAGTCCGGGCCTTTTTCCCGCAGCAGATATTCGTGCAGCCCCGCGGCCTTGGACGCCACTGAAACAAGCGTCAGCATGCGGTTTGCCGCGGTTGATGTCAGCACGTTTGCAATGGGGCCCAGCTCATGGGTGGGGTAGTTTTCGCAGTTCCGGTACAGGTAGTTGCGGAAGCGGTAGTGCCGCATCTCGCGCCCGGTGGAAACCTCCTCCCGCAGGTCGTGGCGGTAACCTCCCTGGCAGTGCACCACCTCGCCGAACAGGCCCCGGCGCACCATATTCAGCACCATCAGCTCGTCGCGGGCCGAGAACAGCAGTTTTTCCAGCATCATACAGGGTACGCCCGTTTCCTCGTGGGTGCGCACCAGCTTCCAGCAGTCCTCCACAGAATATGCGCCCGCCACCTCCACGGCCGTATACTTGCCTGCGCGCATGGCGTCGCAGGCAAAGGTTCAGATCGGGATTCCCACGACGCCATAATGACCACAGCGTCGATTTCCGGCATGGCCAGTACCTCGCGGTAATCCGCCGCAGCGCGGGGCGCGGGCTGGCCCGCTGCCGTCACAAGCTGCATGCCCTTCTCCCGGCGGTCCTCATAATTGTCGCACACGGCCAGCACACGAACGCCTGGCTGGGGCAGGGATACAGTTTTCCAACAGGTTGGAGCCGCAGTTTACCCAGGCCGATAACACCTACATTCAATACTTCTTTCATAAATGGATACTCCCTTTCCGTTTCAAAAGCGGCCCGCACAGGCTCTGGGCCGTTATTTCCTTCGTCTGCACAGGTATTCGGGCCTGATATTTCATATCATAGTACCAGAGTATACAAAGAAGAACAGCAGTTTTCAACAGGACAAACCGGTCACCGAAACGCAAACAGCGCGTCGGAAACGTCGGCGTAATTCTGCGCGTCAGCTGCTCGGGCCGGGCCGTGGGCGGCACGCCTGCCGCAGCCAGCGCCTCGGCCACCGCCTCCTTGGGCAGATGCAGCCCGCGCTGGCCGCGGCCGCCGTCTTGCGCCGCTGGCTGAACGCGGCGCGGATGACACGGAACATCGCTTCCGCGCTGCGGGGCGTGACCGGCGGCGCTTCGTGCAGACGCAGCTGAATGACCGCGCTCGTTACCTTGGGCGGGGATAAAAGCTGCCCGGCTGTACGGTAAACAGCGTGCGGGGGCGCGGCGTAATAAATGCACCGCATATGTGACAGCGCCCGCCGCGCGGGTGCCGGGCGCGGCGGAAGAGGCGGTCCGCCGCCTCTTTCTGCACCATTACCGTGATATGCTCGATGGGCAGCCGCTCCTCCAGCAGCTTCGATGACGATAGGGCTGGTAATATAATAGGGAAGGTTTGCACATTACGGCCACACGCAGGCCCGGAACTCGTCCCGGATGAGCGCCGCAAGGTCCACCTTCAGCACGTCGCCCTCCACGACCGTCACGTTTTCATATTCTGCCAGGTTTCCGCCAGCAGCGGCGGCAGACGCTTCCACCTCCACCGCCACTACTTTTTGCGCCGCGCCAGCTCCTTGGTCAGCACCCCACGCCGGGGCCGACCTCCAGCACGCGAAGCGCTCGTCAATCCCGCCGCCTCGGCGATCTTGGGAGCAGATGCCCGGGTTGACGATAAAATTCTGCCGAATTCCTTATAGAGCGAAAGCCGTGCGCCGCGCACAGCGTTTTGATGGTGGAAATATCCGTCAGATTCACGCGCTTCCTCCTCTTTTTCTTGGCGGAACAAAACGCACCGCGCCCGCCGTGCTGTGCGCCCCGCGCGAGGTGTGCGTTGTTCCGCCGCCGGATACAGGGCGAGACTCAATGCAAACAGCTCCGGCCCGCGCTTATGCCGCAGGCTCGGCCGACGAAGCGTCCGTTCCGGCCGGTTCGCTCTGCAAGAGGAACCCGCGCCGCCCGCCTCCGAAGCCGAGCTGCTCTGTGACGGCTCCAGGCTGGCCTGGATGTCGTTGCGGCCCGTAAGCGTATCCACCACTTCAAACGCGCGCAGGATCTGCGGATCGGTATCCACGGTGAAGTTGTAGAAATTCGCCTCCTCCTCGGCGGAGAGACGCCTCCACATCCGGTGAAATGCCTGTCCGTTGAAGGTGGCTCCGTTCTTGCTCAGCAGCAGGCCCACCGTATACGAAAATGCCGAGCCGTCTGAAAGAGCCACCGGACGGCACTGGATGGTACCCTTGCCCGCTGTGCGCGTACCGACGACGCGTCCTTTTCAAATTCCCGAATGGATGTGGCAAACAGCTCCGCCGCGTAGGAGGTGTTGCCGTTCACCACACCACCATGGGCAGCTCCACCTCGCTGGCGTCGGAGGTCTCCAGCGTGGTGACGGTTCCGTCCTTGTTCTGCTGGCTTGCGATAGGAGCCTACCGGGCTGGGTAATCGATCACATGCATGGCGTTCGTCAGGTTTCCGCCCGTGTTGTTGCGCGTCAGAACACCACGCCGTCCACGGCGACGCCCTCCTGCCAGCGTTCAAAATATGCTTTCAGCTCGTCCACTGTCTTGGAATTGAAAGCGTTGATCCAGAAATATGCGGTCGTGGTACCCTCCGGCACCTGGCCCTCCACGGAGGTACGTCGAACTCGCGGCGCTGGATCCACCGTGTGCTCGTCCTCGCCCGTGGCGTTCACCACCGTGAGCAGCACCGACGTGCCGGATTCGCCCAGCAGCTGGCTGTTCACCTGCGAGGAGGGAAAGCGTTTTAACGTCCAGCTCTCCTACCTTTGTGATGTAGAAATTCTTCTGCAGGCCGGATTCCTCCGCCGGGCTGTTGGGGTACACCTTAACAATGCGCGCATAGCCGTTGGCGTCCTTGATCACATCCGCGCCCACGCCCATGACCACGCCGTTCTGCTGGTTGAGATATTCCAGATACTGCTTTGCGGTATAATAGCGCGCGTCCTTGTCGCCCATGCCGGTAACGTAGCCCGCCGCGATATAATCAGTACAGGGTGTCGTCCACGATCTCGCCGTAATAATTCTCCTGGGCGCTCTTGTGTCCATCTCCGGAGGAAGCTTGTTGTACATGATCTCTTTTCGCGCACGCCGCTGACGGTCGGTTGAACCGCTGCATGCTCAGAATCATCGTCACAACGAAGGTGACCGTCAGCAATGATGGCGATGGCCACCGCCAGATTTACGGTGATCTTTTTATTCATAGCTTCGTCTCACTTTCCTTGCGCGGGTGCCGAAACGCTGTTCAGCCACGGCGGCCCCAGATACGGCCGCGAGCTCACCGCCGCGCCGTGAAGAGTCGTCTCAAAATGCAGGTGGTTGCCCGTACTCGTTGCCCGTGCTCCCCACATACCGATGGTACTGGCCCTGCGTCACGTAATCGCCGTCGTTTACAGCGCATTGCCGACATATGGCCCGTAAATGGTAGCAAGGCCGGAGCCGTGGATATCTTTACGGAATTCCGTAGGTCCAGTGGTTGTTGGTGCTCACCACGCCGTCCGCAGCCGCATGATGGGCGTGCCCGCCGGGGCCGGCACATCCATTGCCGCGGTGCACGTCCCACTTGCCGTAAATCCAGCGTCCCACGCCGAAATCGGAGGAAAGGTTCGTATACCCGGGATAGGCCAGGCAAAGCCGCCCTGATTGTACTCGAAATCCACGTTGTTTGCCGCCGTCCACTGCCGCCATTCTTCCTGCGCCTGCTCG
>SCPN01000883.1_pt1 | contig 16616 bp, 16 predicted proteins | sample 6106831 | NCBI WGS metagenome assembly SCPN01 (sample SAMN10720447, study PRJNA508395) | human gut metagenome | isolation source: Participant 1, 0 month
TTGAATAATTTTCGCTCATTATAAATTCAAAAGCTTCTTCTACTGTAGTATTAGCTTCAATTCCTACAATACTCTTTCTGTGAGTCATGACATCAGATGCATGTTTCTCACCAAACTCAAAAATTATGAGTAATGGCCTCATTCATTTCTTTTAAAACACCCTGTTCATGGCCTTCATTGACCATATCCATAATTTCTTCTTCTGTTACATCATCATCTTTCTTCACTTTGCCTGTAATCTTTTTAAAAAGTGAAGAAAATAATCCTTCGTTCCCATCCGCGGGATGGCCTTCGTTCATCTTCTATATCCTTTCTTAAACAAACTAATTTAATCAGTATGCTTTTTTATAGTAACATATAAACATATTATCAGTCAATAGAATCCATCTCAAGACTCACTGATAAAGCATGATTAACCTGCGAAATAATCTCATTATCAAGATGACACACTTTATCTTTTAATCTCTTCTTATCTATTGTACGCAGCTGCTCAAGTAAAATGACCGAATCTTTTACTATATCAAATCTTTTTGAATCAATTTCAACATGTGTCGGCAGCTTAGCTTTATTCATTTTGATGTTATCGCAGCATATCACAGTAGGACTGTGCTTTTATTGCCTGTATCATTCTGTATTATAAGTACAGGTCTTACTCCACCTTGTTCTGAACGACGACAACCGGTCTTAAATCTGCATAAAATATATCACCACGTTTAATTACCAAATCTATCACACTCCCAAAGCTCTTTATTAATCTGATAATCGTAGTATTTCCAGCTTACGGGTGTGTATTCAATTTTTATTAATATATATTGCCTGTTTCTAGATTTCAAGATTCCATTTTTCACGGAAATAATCATGCTTCCTATATCTGCCGTTATAATAATAATTTCTCGGAATTCTCTTATTAAGGTCACATACGAATTCATAGTTAAATGTTCCGGCAAGAGCAGAAATCTCTTCTACAGTTATCTCCTCATTTCCATCTTTTCCGATAAGTGTGACAACATCATTTCTTTGTATATCCGGAATTGATGTCGCATCAACCATCATCTGATCCATGCACACACGTCCGACAATAGGAACTTTGTGTCCACGGATAATCACATAACCTTTTGATGAAAGATTTCTCGGATAGCCGTCTCCATATCCGACAGAGACAGTTGCAAGCTTTGTCTCATGCTGCGTTGTAAATGTTCCGCCATAACTTACACGTTCGCCTGCCGGTACTGTCTTTACCATAGTGACATGACTTTTCAGTTCAAGTGCCGGTTTGAGCAGAACTTTATCTTTATTAACTTCGTCAGAAGGATACATTCCGTACATTGCTATTCCAAGACGCACCATATCTTTATATGTATCAGGCATATCTATAACTGCCGCACTGTTTGCACAGTGTTTTATTTCAAATGTAATCCCATCATCTTCAAGTTTTTTTATAAAACCATTAAACTTCTCATACTGTCTGTTTGCTGATGTTTTATCAGTCTCATCCGAAGCTGCAAAATGAGTAAAAATACCTCTTACATTAAGATTAGGAAGCTGCTTGATTTTCTTTACAAGCATAACACCGCTCTCATCAGGTTCCATTCCTATTCTTCTCATTCCTGTATCTACTTTAATATGGCATATTGCTGTCTTTCCTGTCTTTTTTGCCGCCTCGCTTAATTCTCGGTCTGTCTCGGCACTGTAGCTGCAACTTTTTTCAACAACAGAGTTTCATATTCATCTGTATTTACAAAGCCAAGTATTAATATAGGTTTATCTATTCCATTTTCTCTTAAATTAACTGCTTCATCAAGAGTTGCAACAGCATACCCGAAGACTTTTGAATACACTGCTTTTGCAACTGCAACGTCTCCATGCCCGTATCCGTCTGCCTTGACTACTGCAAGTGACTTTGTGCCGGCAGGCGTAAGTGCCATAAGTGCCTCTACATTGGATTCTATGTTTCCGAGTTCAACATCTGCATATACTCTGTAATACTTTCCCATTTTAACTCTGTTCCCCGATTCCTTATTTTTTAATTATAATCTGTATTATTTTGTGTAAAAACTGTGCTTAACGACTCTGCAATATCCCATGCTTTCATTGAAAATGTGCCTTGATTTTTCCGGCACATATCACCGGCACAGCCATGTATATATACAGCCAGTGCTGCTGCAAAACACTCATCATCAAATCCTGCACACATCATGCCGGCAATAACTCCCGTAAGCACATCTCCGGAACCGCCTGTTGCCATTCCGCAATTGCCGGAAGTATTGATATATATGTTATCATGGTCACAAACCACTGTTGCTGCATCTTTTAATACGCATATAACACCATGTTCTTTTGAATAACATGATGCCGTCTCCACAGGATTTCCCTTTATCTGTCCTATGCTTTTTCCTGTAAGCCGTGACATTTCTCCAACATGCGGTGTCATAATCACTTTGCCTTTGTATCTGCTTATATATTCATAATATTCTTCATTTTCTGAGATGATATTCAAAGCATCCGCATCAAGTATTAATGTTGCATCCGAACCTGATTGTAAAATGCATTTTACAATCTCTTCTGACTGTCCTGAAACCGATAAGCCCGGACCTGCAATAATGCAGTCAGCCCATGTACACCATTTTGTAAGTTCATCACAATTGCTGTTTTTATCATTATATGTGTCACATATTGATTCCGGCACAAGTGTAAGAAGTGCATTTTTATTATTTTCATGTGTAAAAACCCTCACAAGCCCGCAGCCACTTCTGTATGCAGACTGTGCTGACATAAACGCCGCACCGCCCATACTCCTGCTTCCCGCCGCTATAAGCACTTTTCCGCTCGTTCCTTTATTACCATCTGCTTCTCTTTCAGGAATCGTCAGAATATCCTTTTTTTCAATCATTCTTGCCTGATTATTTTCTAATATTTTTTGTACATTGTCCTGACTGACTGCAAAACCTATATCAGAAACTATTACTTTTCCTGCATATTTCCTACCGGGATACAAAACCATCCCTGTCTTGTCAAATCCAAATGTAACTGTATAATCTGCTTTTACTTTCTTATTGCTTACCTGAACTATTCCCGCACTAAGCCCCGACGGAATATCAACCGCCACCTTAACTGCACTGACACGGTTAATCTCATCTATAATCTGTGCATAAACACCCGTGACATCTCTTGAAAGTCCAATTCCAAACATTGCATCTATAATAAAATCATATTCATCCAGTGGCAGTATGTTATCTTGTACCGCACATTCAAATGGAATTTCAAGATTTTTTATAATATTTTTCTGCAGCTCATACTCATCTGTTCCCGGCTCTTTTCTGCCAGCTTCATACACCAATGTTTTATAACCATGAAGATAAAGCTGACGTATGGCAGCAAGCCCGTCAGCTCCATTGTTTCCTTTTGTACAAACAACGCAGATGCTTATATCTTTTTTTCCGCTGTCTTTTTTATTGTAGGCAAGTTTTTCCACAAATGATGATACAGACAATGCTGCACGCTCCATAAGAACTACAGATGGAATCCCTGTTTTTTTTATTGAATATTCATCTATTTTTTTCATTGCAGCAGAATCAAGTAAATACTTCATACACAGTTACTCCTGACCTTTTGAATTAATATCATCAAGGACTCCCATAATCTCCGGTCCAAAGATATTATGCATTCCCGAATAAAGCTGTTCGTTCATGCTCTCCTTATCATGCTTTATAAGAAGATTCTTTTTGAGCTTGATTCTTGTAGCTTCAATCCATTTATCCAGAACTTCAAGATCTGCCCTGTTTTCATTAATCTTCGCATAGCACATCTTTACCGTTTCAACCAGAAGTTTTCTATTAGCTTCTGCCAGCTGTCTTGGAATCTCTTTTTCTTCATCTTCAAGTGATTCAATCTTGTCTTTTGCTTCATGTATAAGACGCTGGTTTTTATTCATACGTTTCTTACGACGAAAATCATTGCCGTCTTCTTCCATATTTTCAACGACATCCTGAATAACCTGTTGTTTTATCTTTTTTACTTCTTTTAAATCATTGGTTACCTGTCCCTGTTTTTTAAGCAGGTCATTAACCTTTTTTTCCCAATACTTTATCTCGTCAGTTTTGCTGACCTCCGGGACAAGCAGATACCATCTCTTATCTAGTGTAAGAATAGGAATATGATTAAATGATGCTGTGTCTTTTATTAAATCATATGTAATATCTGCCATGATAAATCAACCCTCCTGTATATTACGAGTTTTACCATTTTTATTTGCTATATTATATGAAAGTCTCATAAGGCTCTCTGATAAATGTACATTTTCAACTACAACATCTTCAGGCATATTAAGGTCTGTATGTGCAAAATTCCATATTGCCTTTATTCCGTCTTCAGCCACTTCTTTTGCAACTTCTCTTGCTGCCTGTCTTGGAATTGTAAGTGCAACTATCTCGATATTATTTTCTTTTATAAACCCTTTTAGTTCATCCATCATCATAATATCAAGGCTGCCTATCTTTTTGCCTTTAAGCTCATGATTATTATCAAAAACACCTTTTATTATAAATCCTCTCTTTGCAAAATCACCCGAATTAACAAGTGCTGCACCGAGATTACCTGCACCGATAATAATCATATTATGAGTACGGTCAATACCAAGAATTTTAGCTATCTCATCATAAAGATACTTTACATTATATCCGTATCCCTGCTGGCCAAACCCTCCAAAATTATTCAGATCCTGTCTTATCTGCGATGCGGTAACCTTCATCCTTGCACTGAGTTCTTTTGATGAGATTCTTTGAACACCGCTTTCAATCAGTTCACCAAGATATCTATAGTATCTTGGAAGTCTCCTGATTACCGCAGATGATATTTTTTTTGTCTCTTCCATATTGCTCATCCGTACCTTCCTGTTTTTTCGTATTTTTTATTATAAACCAATGTTAAAACAATGTCAAAGTCAGCCTAATACTCTCTTGGCAATATCAACTGATTCCTTCGCATCTTTCGCATAGAAATCCGCATGAATTTCTTTTGCATATTCCGGTGTAAGGACAGCACCGCCTACCATAACTTTACAATCAAGATTATTTTTATGCAAAAGTTCGATTGTCTCTTTCATTGATACAAGTGTTGTTGTCATAAGTGCTGAAAGTCCTACAAGTTTTACATCATTTTCTTTTACCGCATCAACTACAGCCTGATAAGGAACATCTTTTCCCAGATCTATAACATCATATCCATAATTTTCAAGAAGAACTTTTACAATATTTTTTCCTATATCATGCACATCGCCTTTTACTGTCGCAATTACAATTTTTCCTTTACTCACCGGTGCCGCATCACTTTTTATCATAAATTTTCTTATAACTTCAAATGCCGCCTGTGCAACTGATGCGGACATTATCAGCTGCGGAAGGAAAAGTGTGCCTTTTTCAAATTCCTCACCGATTTTATCAAGTGCCGGTATTAAAACTTCATTGACAACTTCCATTGAGTCTGTATTTTCCAGAAGCTTAGCTGTACAGTCAGCACCTTCATTTTTAAGTCCGTTAAGAACTGCATTGTAAAGTGCAAGCTTATCACCTTCAAGTCCTGTATCATTATCAGAAGCTGATTGCTGTATGCCCCTTGCACCATCCGTCCCTGATTTTGTGTCCGTTCCTGCTGATTTATTTTCAGAAATGACAATCTTTGGTACTATCTGTTTTCCTGCATAATGCTTTATAAAATCAACTGAATTCTTATCAAATCCTGCAAGAAGCTTATAAGCTCTTACAGCACCTGTCATCTCTTCAATATTAGGATTGATAATAGGAAGGTCAAGTCCGTTTTCAAGTGCCATTGTAAGAAAAATGTGATTTACAAGCACACGGTTAGGAAGCCCGAAGGAAATGTTGGATACGCCGAGAACTGTCTTCAATCCAAGTTCTGTCTTGACACGGTGAAGTGCTTTAAGTGTCTCAACTACCCCGTCCTGCTCTGCAGATGCAGTAAGTGTAAGACAGTCAATGTATACATTTTCTTTCGGAATGCCTATTGCAAGTGCCGCATCTAGAATTTTCTTTGCAATTGCAAATCTGTCTTCCGCCTTTTTAGGAATACCATTTTTATCAAGAGTAAGTCCAACAACAGAAGCTCCGTATTTTTTTACAAGTGGAAGAACATTTTTAAGAGACTCTTCCTCACCGTTTACTGAATTGACTATCGGCTTACCATTGTATACACGAAGTGCTGCCTCAAGCACTTCAGGAATTGTAGAATCAAGCTGAAGCGGAACATCCACTACTGACTGCAGTGACTTGACAGCTGTTATCATCATCTCACGCTCATCTATTCCCGGAAGTCCGACATTGACATCAAGAATATCAGCTCCTGCCTGAACCTGTTCAAGTGCCTGGTTAAGTATGTAATCTATATCGCCTTTACGCAAAGCTTCCTGAAATATTTTCTTGCCTGTAGGATTAATTCTCTCACCGATTATTCTCGGCTGGTCTATCGGAACTACCTTTGTTGCAGAACATACTGCTGCCGGAATTGCTTTTTGTGGCAGCTCATTTACAATTGCATTGCCATTTTCTTTAAGCATATCTGAAAGTTCTTTAATAAATTCCGGATTTGTACCGCAGCATCCGCCGAATACCCTGATTCCGTACTTTCTTAAATCTTTCATAAATTCAGCAAAATCTTTTGGTCCCACATTATATTCATTCGTCTGTGGGTCAGGAAGTCCTGCATTAGGCTTAACTACAACAGGAAGGTTGGTCCATTTTGTAACTTCCTCTATAACAGGTTCTAACTCTTTTGGTCCGAGTGAACAATTGACACCAATGGCATCAACACCAAGTCCTTCAAGGTAAGTGCCATTGATTCGGAACCATACATCCTGTAAATGTTCTTTTATTCATCTCAAAGGTCATTGTACATTATAGGAAGGTCAGAATTTTCTTTTGCGGCAAAGTACAGCTGCCTTTACATCAAGCAGGTCTGTCATTGTCTCAAATACAACAAGGTCAGCCCCCGCATTGCTTCCGGCTTTCACCACCTCTGCATACATCTCATATGCCTCTTCAAAGCTTAAAGTGCCTGTAGGCTCTAAAAGCTGGCCTATCGGACCTACATCAAGTGCTACCAGTGCCTCAGGTTTGACATTATCTCTGGCTGTAATCGCATTTTTAATTCCTGCAGTGACAAGTTCATCCACGCTGTGTCCGCATTCTTCCAGTTTGTAAGCGTTGCCGCCAAATGTATTGGCATATATTACATCTGAACCGGCATTAAGATACTGCTCATGAATAGAAACAAGAAGTTCCGGATGTGTAATATTAAGCATCTCAGGTGTTTCACCCATTTTCATGCCTGCTGCCTGAAGCATTGTTCCCATTGCTCCATCAAGAATAACATAATCTCTTTTTAATAATTCTCTAAAATCTCTAGCCATTACAACGTCCACCTTTCTGTCTGAACTGACACTTCTTATTCATACTGCATGTCTGACATCCTCTTGCTCTCTGAGGTTGGATTTTTCGACAGTCCTATAACTGCCGTAACTGATTTTGTCGGTGTGAGCATATCTGTCGAACTGACATTAAGCCCAATCTGTTTTGGAGCATTTAATACATGAAGGAACTGTCCCTGAAGACTTATCGGCAGATCTCCGTATCCAAGTCCAAACCTGAATGTCTGGTAATATCCGGGATTTTCCTCTTTTATGATAAGTTCAGCCCGGTCACATGCCTGTTCAACTGCAACGCTGCACAGACTGTCTATCGCAACAGCCTCAGCCATGTCACGTATCTGTGCTATTCTTATAAGTCTGTCTGCATCAGCAGATATCGTAACCGCCATAAGCACAGCCTTATCGCATCCATCAAGATGTTTTTTTATAGAATTTCCTGTAAGAAACAGATTCGTATCTTTAACAAGAATTCCTTTTTCTTCTCTTGAAATATCGCATACTTTGTATACAAATCTGGGTTTTACACATCTAAGCACTTCTTTCTCACATTTTGTTATAAGCTTATCAAGCTGCTCATCAATATCTTCACCTCTGTGTCCCATATATCTTAATGCTTCATTTTTATCGAGTTGTCCAAGAACTATATCAGCATGCATGTATCATTAACTCCTGCCTTTCATAGCATCTGCTATGAATTTTATCTTTTTTTCTTCTTTTGTTCCCTTTGCTTTTCCATGCTGATTTTCTGCCCTTTATGGTAACATTTTCCATTGCAAAGGCAGAACTGCATCTGCATACTTTGAAGGTACTTCAACAAATGTATAATTATCAAGCATATCGATAGAGCCGACAAGCTTACCGGGAATTCCTGACTCACCTGTTATTGCACCAAGAATATTAGCCGGCTTAATCTTATCTTTTTTACCCACATTGATAAAAAGTCTTACCATGCCTCTCCTGTCAGCATCAAGGTCATAATGAACCTGTTCAAGTTCCTCTCTGTCCTCAAGTGAATCACCTACTACCATTTTAAGAAGTGCAGCAGCCACATCAAGGCATGTATAATCTTCCATATTAAGCCTGTCCTCAACAGCCTCAACCATATCTGAAAGCCCTCCGGCTTCAATAGTCTCCTTTATATTTGAAAATATTGCTTCAAGCTTTGTATTTTTCACATCATCCATTGATGGAATAGGCTTTGCCTTGATTTTTGTCTTGCAGTAACGCTCAATATCCTTCAGCTTATATGCTTCTTTTCCGGAAACAAATGATAAAGCAACACCCTCTCTTCCGGCACGTCCGGTTCTTCCTATTCTGTGCACATAATATTCTTCATCCTGAGGCAGGTCATAATTAAATACAACATCAACATCATCAACGTCAATTCCTCTTGCCGCAACATCTGTAGCAATAAGTATTTCTGTCTTTCCGCTTCTAAAATCAGCCATTACCCTGTCTCTCTGGGCCTGCTTCATATCTCCGTGAATTCCGTCTGCAAAATATCCTCTGCCTTTAAGCTCAGATATAAGCTCGTCAACCTGTCTTTTTGTATTACAGAATACAACTGAAAGTCTCGGATTATATATATCTATCAGCCTGCATAAAAGCTCATTCTTATTCTTTGGTCTTACTTCATAATAATACTGTTCAATATTCTTTACTGTAAGTTCTTTTCTTACAACCTTGATAATTTCAGCATCCTTCTGGAAATTCTTTGCAATATCCATAATAGCCTTAGGCATTGTCGCTGAGAACATTATTGTCTGTCTGTCTTCAGGTGTATCTGTAAGGATAGTCTCCATATCCTCCCTGAAGCCCATATCGAGCATTTCATCTGCCTCATCAAGAACTACCATTGAAACATTATCAAATTTAACTGTCTTTCTTCTCATATGGTCCATAACACGTCCCGGCGTACCTACAAGAATCTGCACTCCAGCTTTTAATGACTTAATCTGTCTTACAATCTCCTGTCCACCATATACCGGAAGCACTTTTATGTCGCTCATATATTTTGCAAGTTTTCTGATTTCTTCTGCAACCTGGACTGCAAGTTCTCTTGTCGGGCAGAGTATTACTGCCTGAAGTTTCTTTAAATCAGGATCTATTTTTTCGAGAACAGGAATAGAATATGCTGCCGTCTTTCCTGTACCTGTCTGTGCCTGTCCGACCACATCTCGGTCGTCCATAATAACCGGAATAGCTGAAGCCTGAATAGGAGATGCCTCTTCAAACCCCATATCTTCAACAGCTCTTAATATTCTCTCATCTAAATTTAATTCTTCAAATTTCATTAATTCTCCATTCCTGCTCTGTAAAAAGCAATCTTTATAATCGATTTATTTTACACAATTATGCTGATAAAGTCAAAATGTTTATTATTACATACAATTCAGACACTCAATATATCCATCGCCTTCCTATGCATATTGCAAATAAAGCATTTTCCATTTATAATAAAATATTAGTGTGGCAGACAAGTCTTTTACCTGCCACCATGTATAAGCAAATTTTCAAAGGACGGATATAAAAATGATTTTATCATGTAACCATATAAGCAAATCGTTTGGCACTGACCAGATTATAAATGACTGCTCATTTCACCTTGAAGAACGTGAAAAAGCTGCCATAATCGGAATCAATGGTGCCGGAAAATCTACTCTTTTAAAAATCATTGTCGGTGAACTTCCCGCTGATTCAGGAAATGTGACTGTCTCCAAAGGAAAAACTCTCGGTTATCTTTCACAGCACCAGAATCTCTCAACTGACAAGACTATATATGATGAACTTCTGTCTGTTAAACAGGATTTAATTGATATGGAAAATACTATCCGCAGTCTCGAAATACAGATGAAAGATGTTACAGGCGATGAGCTTGACAACCTGCTTTCACAGTATACAAGACTTAATCATGAATTTGAGATGAATAACGGATATGCATATAAAAGTGAAGTTACCGGCGTCCTTAAAGGTCTTGGATTTGGCGATGAGGATTTTTCTCTTCATGTAAACACACTCTCAGGCGGTCAGAAAACGCGTGTTGCACTTGCAAAACTGCTCATATCAAAGCCTGACATCATCATGCTTGATGAACCTACCAACCATCTTGATATGGATTCTATTGCATGGCTTGAAAATTATCTTCTCACATATAATGGAAGCGTCTTAATAGTTGCACATGACAGGTATTTTCTTGATAAAATTGTCACAAAGATTATCGAGATTGACAACACTGCCGTCACGGTATTTTCCGGCAATTATACAGACTATGCTGCCAAAAAAGCTGTTCTTCGCAACATGAAATTAAAAGAATACCTAAACCAGCAGCGTGATATCAAACACCAGCAGGAAGTAATCACAAAACTGAAACAGTTCAACCGTGAAAAATCAATCAAACGTGCCGAAAGCCGTGAAAAAATGCTTGACAAAATGGAACTTGTCGATAAGCCAACAGAATTAAACGACAAAATGCATATACGCCTTGATCCTAAGGTGGTAAGCGGCAATGACGTATTAACTGTCAAAGACCTTTCAAAAAGTTTTGGCGATAACTTTTTATTTTCAGGTCTTGACTTTGAAATAAAAAGAGGCGAACGCGTTGCCCTCATCGGCAATAACGGAACAGGCAAAACAACAATACTTAAAATAATTAACGGTTTAATTCCTGCTGATTATGGTGAAATCACTCTCGGTTCAAAAGTTACAATCGGATATTACGACCAGGAACATCACGTTCTCGACCCTGATAAGACTCTGTTTGAGGAAATTCAGGATGCTTATCCTGACCTTAACAACACACAGATAAGAAACACTCTCGCCGCATTTTTATTTACCGGTGACGAAGTATTTAAGTATATCAGGGATTTGAGCGGTGGCGAACGTGGACGTGTATCACTTGCAAAACTTATGCTTTCAAACGCCAACTTTCTGATTCTTGATGAGCCAACTAACCATCTTGATATAGTTTCAAAGGAAATTCTTGAAAATGCACTCAATAATTACACCGGAACTGTTTTATGTCTCACATGACAGATATTTTATCAACACAACAGCCAGAATTATTGAACTTACAGGGCATACAATTTAGTAAATTATATCGGCAATTACGATTATTATATCGAAAAAGGATATACTTACACCAAAGCACTTACTGATGCTACAGCTGCCATTAATGACAGCATGGCGTCATCAGCCTGTCAGACACCAAGTCATCAGCACAGGGGTCTTCAAAGGCAGAATGGCAGCAGTCAAAGAAGAAGCTGCAAGACTTAAAACTTAAAAATGAGCTGAAACGCACGGAAGACAAAATCAGCCAGACTGAAGAACGCATCAGTGCAATTGATGAAGAATATAACAATCCTGATATTGCAAGCGACACAGCAAAACTTGTCGAACTTCACAATGAACGCACTTCTCTCTCGGAAATGCTTGATGAATTGTACGAAAAATGGGAAGAGCTATCCGAAGAACTTATTGACAAATAAGTCCTTATGGAGTATAAAAAAGTATAATATATTTTTATCTAAGGAGGATGTTCCTATAATGAACAAAACAGAATTAGTATCTGCTATCGCAGAAAAATCTGAATTATCAAAGAAGGATGCTGAAAAGGCATTAAACGCTTTTATTGAGGCCGTGACAGATGAATTAAAGAATGGCTCAAAAGTACAGCTCGTAGGTTTTGGTACATTTGAGACTTCTGACAGAGCAGCAAGAACAGGCAAGAATCCACAGACAGGTGCTGAGATTAAGATTGCTGCATGCAAGGCTCCTAAGTTTAAGGCTGGTAAGGCTTTAAAGGATTCTGTAAACGCTTAATCATATAGTATAATCTATAATAAGCAAGATTTAAGACCATGATGTGTTTGCATTTTCTAATATGCTCTCCCAGCATGGTCTTATATTTTTGCAGCATACAGGCAAAGTCCGCCACTTTGCCATTTAATAAATATAAAATGGAGAATATCTGCAATGGAAATCGAAAAAAAATATCTTGTATCGGAACTTCCTGACAATCTGCCACAATACAAATGCCGTAAAATCGAGCAGGGTTATCTTTCATCCTCTCCTGTTGTACGTGTCAGAATGGACAACGACGAATATTATCTTACATACAAGGGAAAAGGTTTACTCGCAAGAGAAGAATATAATCTTCCTCTCACAAAAGAATCATATGAACATCTTATCAAAAAGGCTGATGGCAATATAATAACGAAAAAACGCTATGAAATTCCTGATAACAGCGGACATACTATTGAGCTTGATATATTTGAAGGTGTTTTTAGCGGAACAATCCTTGCCGAAGTTGAATTTGATTCTGTTGAAGAAGCCGAAAGCTACAATCCACCGGCATGGTTTAAAGAAGACGTAACAATGAACAAAATGTATCATAACAGTAATATGAGCATGCTTGATGTAAGCCATATTAATACTGGAAACGGAGAGTAAAATGAAACCTTTTATTGATAAAGAGTATATTAAAACAACTTTACAGAGACTGCGTCTTGCCATCCTTACTCTCATAAAGTGGATGTTATGCTCGATTGCATCAGGTATTGTAATCGGTCTTATAGGAGCTTTTTTCCATTCACTCCTCGACTTGGCCGCTGAAATAAGGACTGCACATCCATGGATACTGTTTTTGCTTCCAATATCAGGTATTATCATAGTTTTTATATACCGCCTTTCCGGATGTAAAAGCAGTAAAGGCACAAACCTTGTTATAACAGCTATTCAGTCCAACGAAGAAGTTCCGCTAAAAATGACACCTTTAATTATTGTATCGACAATCCTTACTCACCTATGCGGTGGTTCAGCAGGACGAGAAGGTGCAGCACTTCAGGTCGGCGGTTCTTTAGGCAACGCTTTTGCAAAGCTATTTAACTTTGATGACAAAGACACTCGAATAATGATAATGTGCGGAATGAGTGCATGCTTCTCTGCGCTTTTCGGAACTCCTGTAGCCGCAGCTGTTTTTTCAATGGAAGTTATCAGCGTCGGCATAATGTATTATGCAGCACTCGTTCCATGTACTGTTGCTGCACTTATAGCAAGCAGCATTTCCTCAATGTCAGGCCTTGCCGCCACACATTTTACTGTAGGAGAAATCCCTCAGTTGGGTATTCCTAATGGTATAAAATTTTTCATCCTGTCACTCATCTTTGCAGTAGCAAGCATACTTTTATGTGTTGTTTTGCACAAAACCTCACATTTTTTCACTGCTCATTTTGAAAACCAGTACGTTCGTATCATAGTTGCAGCCGTGTTGGTTATTATTATGAGATTTTTATTCGGCACTACTGATTATCTTGGTGCCGGTACAGACATAATTGCACGCAGCTTTGTCGAACAGAGTGCATGGTATGTATTCCTTTTGAAAATGATTTTTACAGCTGTCACTCTTGGCGGCGGATTTAAAGGCGGCGAAATTGTTCCTACACTTTTTGTCGGTGCTACACTTGGAAGCTTCCTCGCTCCGATATTCGGACTTCCTACAGGCATATGTGCTGCATGCGGCATGGTTGCAGTATTCTGCGGCGTAACTAACTGCCCTCTCACATCTCTGCTTCTCTCAATAGAGATGTTTGGCAGCGAAAGTCTGAAATACTGCCTGTTATGTATTGCTTTAAGCTATCTGCTCTCAGGTTATTATAGTCTCTATAACAGCCAGAAAATCATGTATTCAAAATACAGAACCGAATTCATTAACAGACATTCTTCTTAAAATAACATAAATCACTTCTTTAGTGAGTGTATTACAAAAACCGGTATCAGACATTATCGATTTTCATCTTTTGTCTGATACCGGCTTTTATTTAATTTGTTTATTCCGACTGAAAACAATCTATTTATTCCGCATAAAAATTGTCATCCGGCATACTGCCGCCCACTGATGAAGGGTTTGACTCATAAAGTATTGTAAGATACTGATTTATGCGTGTTTTCATTTCATTTGACTTGATAAATGTGATATTACAATATGGAATTGCTTTCTTGGCAACTGCCGCTTTAAATATACCAAATTCCTCAACATATTCTGCTGCTGTATCAACATTTGAATTTACAAAATCAACTGAATTTTCATACTCTTCCATAAATTTGGCAACTGCTGCTTTATTCTTTTCATAATAATCTGCATTAACAGCTATAACTCCGGTAACAACAGTGCTTCCGTCTGTTGAAAGATTTTCCCATTCTTTTGTTACATCAAGTGCAATTCTTACATCGCTGTTTGCCGCCATAACAGTTGTAACATATGGCTGCGGAAGCATTGCAACTGCACCTGAATCTGATGAAGCAAGCATTGTTGCTGCCTCTGAAGCCTCTGACTTAAATTCAATATTCACATCTTTTTCAGCATCAAGCCCTGCCTTTTTCAAAAGATATTTAAGTGTATACTCCGGTGTTGTACCTTTTCCTGTTGTATAAATTGTTTTTCCTTTTAAATCAGCTACATTCTGCACCGTGTTTCCTTTTTCGACGATATAAAGCACACCGAGTGTATTTATGCCAAGCACCTTGATTTTGCCATTGCTTTTGTTGTAAAGTGTTGCAGCCGCATTACAAGGCAATGCTGCTATCTGCACATCTCCTTTTATCAGAAGCGAACTGAATTCGTCAGCAGATGCGGCAATCTTAAAATCATAATTATTGGCTGTCTTTTTTTTTGAATCTTCCATAAGCTTAACCGAATTCCAATCGCTGTAGGGTCCCTTCAAGGCAGCAACTGTAATATCTTTTGCTTCATAGCTCTGTGTCTGTGATTGTGTCACATCACTGTTGTCTGCATCTCTTTTACCGTCAGAAGCATCCGGCGCAGTAAGTCCAAGTGCCATTACCATACATAAAATCAATGCCATGAGTTTCTTTTTCATTTTCTCTTTCTCCTTTTCAACTTCCCTATTTTATTTCCACTCCGTAACAACAAACTGAATAGTCTTTTTCCCATTAAATTCATTGATGGATGGATAATAAACAATTGAAATATTCTGCTCCCTCTTTGGAACATTCATGCTGTCAGCACGAAACATTATAGCATCATACGAATATGCATTTGCATCTTCCAGCACCATTTTTAAAACATTCCTGTTTTTTCCTATTATTGAAGCCTGTCTTACCCTAAGATTCTTGTCTGCAAATACAGGTTTTTCATTTCCTTTGCCAAATGGTTCCAAAAGCTTTAACTGCTCAATAAGCGGAAATCCTGCATAACCCAGAGGCATTGGAACATCTATCCATGTAACAGGTGTAAGCTGCTCTTTTGTAAGCTTCTGGTTATGATTAAGCTGCCACCTGAATTCATCAATATTTTCTTTGTCAAGTGATATTCCTGCTGCCATCGGATGACCTCCGAATTTATTTAAAAGATAACCACATCTTGTTATCTCCTCAAACATGTTGTAGCCCTCTATGGAACGGCCTGAACCTTTTGCTCCCTCAGCTGCATCAGTTATAACAAACGTCGGTCTGTAAAAATATTCTTTCACTCTTCCGGCGATTATTCCGGCAACACTCTCATGACACTCCGGAAGATACACAACTAAAACATTATCATTGATAAGTTCCGTATTTTCCACCATATCAATAGCTTTTGCAGCTTCTGTCATCGCCACGTTTCTTCATTAATGAAGGCGTAACTTTTGACTCTGGCTTCGCCCGGATTTTCTTCCATAAGGAGGCTTACCGCATGCCTTGCTGTTTCAAGGCGTCCGCCAGCATTAAGACATGGGCCTATAACGAAACCAATATGATATGATGAAAGAGAGGCTATATCAATCTGACATGCATCTGCCAAAGCACGTATTCCTGTATTTTTCGTGTTTTTCAGTGTTGAAAGTCCAAATTTCACAAGAATCCTGTTTTCATCTTCAAGGTCAACCACATCTCCGATTGTGGCAATAGCTGCGAGCTGCCTGTATTCATTTAAGTCTTCCGGATTAAGATTAAGACGCTCATAAATAATCTCTATGATTTTGTATGCAACTGTTGCACCACAGAGCATTTTAAAAGGATACTTACACTCTTTCTGCTTTGGATTAACTATCGCATCTGCGTCAGATTCCAGAAATACTTTTTCTCCATTTTCTTCCTTAAAAGGTATATCGTGATGGTCTGTTACAATCACTGTCATGTTATTGTCTTTAGCATAATTTATCTGTGGTATTGCTGCAATTCCATT
>SCPN01000837.1_pt1 | contig 16606 bp, 30 predicted proteins | sample 6106831 | NCBI WGS metagenome assembly SCPN01 (sample SAMN10720447, study PRJNA508395) | human gut metagenome | isolation source: Participant 1, 0 month
TATAGCAGCTCTGGCGTGGACTGGATGAGGATTTGGTTTTCCTCTGGGATCTCGGTGTCCCAAATTGTTACTGAGGGAACCGACAGGGCCGAAAAGGCAGAGGTGAGGGTGCCCGAAAGTGGGCAAAGGCGGAGATCACCTTTTCCTCCGGGGAAGGCGTATTCGGTGCGTTTGGGGAGGCAAACTGCAGGAGGTACAGCCCTTCCAGGGGGTAAAGATCAAGCGGGTGCTGCCAGCCATCGTGGGCGCCTGCAATTCCTGACAGGGCGCCTCCTCCGCCTGTTGGCGCAGGGCTATCAAAAGGTTGGCCGGGAGCAGGGTTTCCAGGCCAAGTCAGCCATGGCGAGGTGGGATAGGTGGAAAGGGCAAAGGCGTTAGCCCAGCACAATTGCAACTGTTGGTCACATACCATGACAGGAAACTGGACATCTGATATAATTGTTCAACCGCTGATAAAGCAAAGAAACCAGCTTTTGTTCCATCGAGAGACACTTCCAATACCATGTATTTGTTCCACGGCCCAGCGGCCTGGAAGTTTTCATCTTTATTATATCTGAAAATTGTAGAAATTGGTACCGGATTGGGAAATAAATTTGACCGTATAAATATGTAAAAATAATTTCATAAAGATTTATTTTGATCAAAAATTATCCATATAATACTGGGAAATGTTGGAGTTTTATAAATTCCTATTGAATAAAAGATGTATAACAAAATTAAAGACAAAACTGGTAAATTAACCCAATTATGTGAACTTTTTCGCATTTTCAGATATTTTTAGAGTTTGTCGACAAAACAAAAGATAAAAGGGGATTCCATTAAAATTCCAGCTGCTTCCCGCGATACTCCTTGTATCCGACGGGGTTTTGTATATAGTATAGGTAAAGCAGATTGTCCGTTTTGGCTCGCAAGTTGTTCTTTCCATCATTGGCAACGTTTTCCGCTGGAAATAACAGGGGTTGGAAAAAAGAAATCCATACCCTTGGCGTGGGCCAGTCAAAAAGAAAAAGGAGTGTTCCCAATGGCAATTAAAATTGGCATCAACGGCTTCGGCAGAATTGGCAGACTCGTGTTCGGGCAGCAGTTGCGCAGCCCGACCGGTTCGAAATCGTCGGCATCAACGATCCTTTGTCACCCGGATTATATGGAGTATATGGCAAAATACGACACCGTCCACGGCAGATTCCAGGGCGAACTGGGCCACCGAGGATAAGCTGCTGGTCAACGGCAAGAGATCGCCGTCTATGGCTGCATGAATCCCGAAGAAATTCCGTGGAAGGACTGCGGCGCAGAATATATTGTGGAGTCCACTGGTGTGTTCACCTCTACCGAGAAAGCCATGGCCCACCTCAAAGGCGGCGCCAGAAGGTTGTCATCTCCGCCCCGCCAAGGACAAAGAGACCCTACCTTTGTCATGGGTGTCAACCAGGATAAGTACACCAAGGATATGGTGGTCGTATCCAATGCATCCTGCACCACCAACTGCCTGGCTCCTTTGGCTAAGGTGATCCATGACAACTTCGGCATCGTAGAGGGCTTGATGACCACCGTCCATGCCACCACCGCCACCCAGAAAACGGTGGACGGCCCTTCAAAAAGGATTGGAGGCGGTCGGGCGGCTGCGGTAACATTATCCCTCCTCCACCGGTGCGGCGAAAGCCTGTGCCCTGGTCATCCCCGAGCTGAAAGGCAAGTTGACTGGTATGTCCTTCCGCATCCCCACTGTGGATGTTTCGGTGGTAGACCTGACGGTGCGGCTGGAGAAATCCACCTCCTATGAGGAAATCTGCGCCAAGGTGAAAGAGGCTTCGGAGGGTTCGATGAAGGGTATCCTGGGCTACACTGAGGATGCCGTCGTCTCCAGCGACTTCCTCACCGACCCCAGAACCTCCATCTTCGATGCAAAGCGGGCATCATGCTCAATGAGAATTTTGTGAAACTGGTCTCCTGGTACGACAACGAGTGGGGCTATTCCAACAAGATTCTGGATTTGATCCACCACATGAGCAAAGTAGACGCTCAGTAATCAACCGACTGCAAAAGAAAACCCCCGTCTCTCTCAAAGGAAAGACGGGGGTTTGTTCTGTTTTAATATACTGTGAGGATAAATTTAAAGAATATTTCCAATTGGTATTTATAGGAATAAATTTTTCCAGCACAAAAACATCTTAGTCCAGGAAGGCGTTCACAATGACCGTCTCGGCCTCTTGTTCAGTGAGGCCAAAGGTCTGGAGTTTCAGCAGTTGCTCGTTGTTGATCGGCCGATGGCCGCCTCATGGACAATCTGGGCCAACGCGTGGTTGGCGGTGATCTCGGGATAGAGCTTACCCGGGCATCGTCCATGATGATGGAATCGCACTGGACATGGGCGCGGCTTTGGTGTTGCCGATGGCGATGGGGTGGAATACCTGGACGGAAGTATCCTTGGCCACCGAACGGGAGATGATCTGAAGGGCGGCGTCCTCCCCGTCCAGGTTGACGGTCACGTCGGAATGGGCGGTTTGGCTGCCATGGGTCAGCAGTTTTTCGGTCATGACCAGTTTGGCGTCCTTGCCCAGATGGGCGTCGGTTTTGCGCATAGTGGAGGTCACTCCGCCGATCTGCACCATCTCCATCTCGCAATAGAGCCTTCCTCCATCTGGACGATGGTGGTGGGTTGAGGATGCGGTCGCCGGTGCCCTCCCCTTCTCCGTAGTGCTTCTCTACGTATTTGAGCCGGGCCCCAGGGCAGAGGTGGAACCGGTGGATGCCGTCGTGTTGGCTGGCATTGCAGCCGTCGTTGTGGATGCCGCAGCCGGCAATGATGGTGACGTCGGCGTTCTCCCGATTTCAAAGTCGTTGTAGACCATGTCGTTGACACCGCTTTCGGTGACCACCACCGGGATGTAGCAACCTCCCCTTTGGCGCCGGGTTTGACTTTGATGTCAATGCCGGGAATGCCGATTTTAGAGGTGATGGAGATGTTGTCGGTGGAGTGCTGCTGCACCCTTGCCGTTGGCCCGCAGGTTGTAGGCCCCATAGTTGAGCTCCGGCAGGTCGGCGATGGTTTTAAGCAGGTTTTGCATCATGGTTAGCATTGGCCGTTCCCCTGTCTTTGGATGCAGGCGCAGTTCTGGACTTCCCCTGCAGAAGCGGGAGGATTTCCTCCTGGCTGCCTTGCGCGGTGATTCTGCCCCGGCGATGACGATGATCTCGTCGGCCAGCTGGATGATGCGCTCCTGGTGCGAGATGATGATGCTGCTCTGCTGGGGATTGGTGCGGAAGCTTTCAAAGCTGGCCACCAACATGAAGAAGCTCCACAGGTCGATGCCGGCTTCCGGCTCGTCGTAGATGGCCAGGCGCACATCCCGGGCCATGAGGGTGGCAATTTCAATCCGCTTGAGCTCGCCGCCGGAAAGGAGGCATCTACTTCCCGTTTCAGATATTCCTGGGAACAGAGCCCCACCTGGAAGGCTGCAGCATTCGGGAAAGAGGGCTGCCGTGGGCCATCTCCAACAGCCGCCGGACGGTGACCCTTTAAAGCGGGGGCTGCTGAAAGGCGTAACCGATGCCCAGACGGGCCCTCTCGGTGATGGAAAGTCCGGTGATATCCTGGCCGTCCAGCAATATTTGCCGGAGGTGGGCCGCTCAATGCCCATGATCAATTTGGCCAAGGTGGATTTTCCGCCGCCGTTGGGGCCGGTGATCACTGTGATCTGGCCGCTGGGCACGGTGAAGCTGAGGTTATCAGGATGGTGGCTTCCCGCCATCGGTGACGTGGAAGGTGAGATTTTTACTTCAAGCATAAAACTCCTTGTGTTTCAGGGCTTGTCCAGGTGGGGACAGGCCCCGATTCTGAAAAAGCCGGAGATCAGCCGGCAATTTAAAACATGGAAAACCCCCGGCGGGCTGCCGCCATGGGATGGTGAATGGTTGTTCCGCTTTTCCCGCTCCAGCGGGCGGAGTAGGGACTTGCAGATTCTTTGACACGGTTTTACAGTGATTATTATACCCTATTTTGGTAGGGTTTGTCTAGGCCCCGATGGAGAATGTTGCCGGTCCCTGGCCTTTGTCCCAACAGGGCAGCACAGAGGAAAAAGATTGCCAGAACCTTGGCCAGAAATGGGGATACATTTTATCCAAAGGCCAAAATACTGGTAGTGCCTTGTATTTTCTCATTTTTTTATGTAAAATATACCAATGGAATGGCCATTTTGTGGCAGTCTGTCCATGGCGAATTGGAAGGGGAGGGAAGGACCTCTTCGCCCAGCCCGCCGTTCTATGGAATCCCATCCACGCGGGAGTGCGGGGGTCTTTCGCTGCCGGGGGCTTGCGCCGGGGCCCAAGACGAGTTCCGCCCCGCCATGCACCGCATGGATGTTTCTGGCCCAGCCGCGGCCGGTTTTGGATTACGATCCCCAATTGCGCCGCCAGTCGAGGGGGCGGGCGATTCACTGGGCGGGAGCTTGCGCCGCCCGGTCAAGGGGAACATCACCCCGCAGGAGGAACAACCCTATGGAAAATGCAAAACAAAACAAAATGGGCACCGCCCCAATCTTCCCGCTGATCGTTTAAATGTCGCTGCCGCCATGTTCTCCATGCTCATCCAGGCGATGTACAACATCGTGGATAGTATCTTCGTAGCCCGGGTGGGGGACAACGCACTCACCGCCGTGTCTTTGGCTTTCCCCATCCAGACACTGATTATCGCGGTGGCAGTGGGCACCGTGTGGGACTCAATTCCTGATCTCCCGCCGCCTGGGGAGCAGAACTACGAAGCTGCCAACAGCGCGGCCAGCCATGGCCCGTTCCTTGGCATCTGCAGCTGGCTGGTATTCGCCGTGTTCGGCCTCTTTTCAGCCGCACCTTCTTTGGAAGCGTTCACCGAGACCGCCCAGGTCATCGAGATGGGAACCCAAGTACATTTCAATTGTCACCATCTTCTCCTTTGGCAGCTTTGTGCAGAGATCAATTTTGAGAAGATCCTGCGAATACACTGGCAACATGTTTTACCCCATGTTGTTCCAGCTGGTGGGTGCGGTGACCAATATTATCCTGGACCCCATCTATCTTTGGCTACTGGGTTCCCCAAGATGGGGGTGGCCGGTGCAGGCCGTCGCCACCGTCGCTGGCCAGATTTTGGCTATGGTATTCAGTGTATATGTGGCCTTCTGCAAAAACCATGCGGTGACCATCCAGATTAAGGGCTTCCGGCCACAGAAGCCGTCATCCAGGAAATATATGCGGTGGGTCTGCCCTCCATCGTCATGCAGTCCATCGGCTCGGTGCTGGTCATGGGGCTCAACGCCATCCCTGATCACCTTCTCTGAGATCACTGTCTCGGTGTTGGGGGTGTACTACAAGCTCCAGTCCTTTGTCTTTATGCCGGTGTTCGGCCTCAACCAGGGCTTGATGCCGATTATGGGCTTTAACTACGGCGCGGGCAACAAGAAACGGTTGCTCGATGCCTTGAAAATTGGCGTCCTCATCGCCGCCACCATCCTTTTGGTGGGGATGCTTCTGTTCCTGTTCTTCCCCGCCCAGCTGCTGGGGATCTTCAACGACTCTGCGGAGATGCTGCGGATTGGAGTCCCCGCCCTGCGGATCATCAGCACTAGCTTCGTCTTCGCCGCAGTGAGCATTATCTTCTCCACCCTGTTCCAAGCCATTGGCCGCGGGGTGAACAGCTTGCTCATCTCGGTGCTGCGGCAGCTGTTTGTCATCCTGCCGGTGGCCTATTTGATGGCCAACCTGTTCGGGCTGGAGATGGTGTGGTATGCCTTCCCCATCGCTGAAGTGGTGTCGGTGGCAGTGAGCATCCTGTTGTTTATTCGGGTTTATAAAGCCCGGCTGGCCAACCTGGCCTAGGCAGCCGAATGTAAGATACAAAAAGCAAAAGGGAATCGGAAGCTGCATCGGCGTTTCCGATTCCCTTTAAAAAAGTGCATCCTCAGTTGCAAGGTGGGGAGCTCATTCCCCTTCTGGAGGCACCGAGCCGGTGAGGCAGGGCAGCATCGGGATTGCCCACAGGTGCAGCTGGGCCAGTTGGAGTTGTCCCCATGGGGTGGGGTGTGGGTTGCGGAAAGGCCCCCATCCGCGGGTAGAGGCAGCACAGCTTCTCGATAGGTCCTAGGGAGAACCGCTGGGCCGCATCTACCAGGATGACATCTTCCTGGGCCCGGATACACCGGTTGATCCGGCCCAAATATTTCTGGGCCAACCGGAATAAGGCGGGTTCCCGCCGGCAGGAATAGGGTTGTATACCGTCATGGAGAGCAGGCGGCAGTGGGGGTTCAGCCGCCGCAGCTCCCGGATGATTTGGGGATAGACCCGTTCAAACCGGCGGGTGCCAGCCTCCAAACCGGGGAGATAGGCCCGGGTAAACCCGGGGATTTGGACAGCGGCCATCACATTGTTGCCGCCGATGCACAAAGTGATCAAATCGGCGTTCTGCACCCAGTGGCGCAGAGATGCGCTGGTTTTAACCGCAGGAGCAGGTCCCGCCGGTCGCCATTGCGGGCGAAATTTCGGAAGGCAATCCGCCCATACCGCCGCCGCAGTTCCGGAAGCATCCGGATAGGGTACCCGACCGTTCCGCTCCAATAGGTGATGGTCCCCAGGGCGATGGAATCCCCTAGGGCAATATAACAAAAATCCTTCATAGCAATCCTCCCAGGCCGCCGCCCCGGTGTCATACTATGAAGGATTTGAGGGTTTGGTGCCTGGGTTAGGCGGCCGCAGTCCCCTGGGCAGCTAAAGCGTCCACCGGCTTTGCAGGGCCGAAGAGGATTGGCCGCTGACCGCCTGGTACACGCACATAAAGTCCATGCCGGTGGCGGCGATGACCAGCTCCCCATTCTCATGGAAGGTAATGGTATAGCGAGTGCCGGTGTCAAAATCCAGATCAATCCGCCGAAGTTCCGCGGAGATGCCGGAGAAATCGCCAGCCGAGGGATTCTTCAAGGTACCGGTGTGGCAGGAGAGCGCTGCTTCAGCAGGCAGTCACGTCGGCGATAATATCCCTGGAATCGGTGGAGTACACCTTGCCGCCCGCGGTAATCTGCATGTTGGTGGCCCGGGAGGCGTTCATCACCACCAGCCACTGGGGATGCCGGTAGTCCGGTTTGTCATGGAATCCCGCAGGTAGAGGAGCATTGAGACGGTCCGGTGTCCACCAGGAAGAACGCCATCTACAGCGATGCCGGTGCTGTGGCACTCATAGTCGTAAACATCTTCGGTGGCATTCTGCCGGGCGATGCGGATGGTGCTGGACCAGCCTTCCGGCCCAGGGTCCACCTCGCTGACCTTTACCGTGCCAAAGTTGCGCATGGCCGCCAGGATCTGGCTGGTCTCCCCCTGGGTCAGGGGGAAGTAGAGCATGTTCTGATTGTCCAAAATCCAGCCTTTGGCCGGCCCGTTATAGTTGAAGTAAGAGGAGTTGGTGGGGTATTTTTTCAGCATCTTCTCCGGGATTTCGTTGACCAGCATCCCGGCCGGGCTGTTGGTGGTGTACTGGGAGGACTGGCCGCCGGTGGAAGTAAAAGCTGCTTTGGGCGGGGCTGCAGTGATAACCATAAGAAGCCACCGAGCCGTCGCTGTAATAGAAGTCCACTTTGCTTATCAGGCCGCCGGTGGGGGGATTGATGCGTTCCTTCTGGACGCTGTCGGCAAAGCCGTTGAACAGCTGCACCAGGGCAGTAATGTCCTCCTGCCCGGTGACGGTGATCACGTCGTCATAGGTCTCGTGGCCGCCATTGGAGACTACTACCTTGGTCACCGATCCAGCGGGATGGCGAAGGGCTTGGCAGTGGAAGCCGCCGGGGCAGGGGTGGAGCTGGATGCGGGGGAAGAAGACGAGGATGAGGTGACCGGAGGGACAGAGGAAGGCTCCGCTCTCAAGGGAGCTGCTGCTTTCCTCCTGGGAGCTGCTGGAGGACGGCTCCTCACTGGAGCTCTGGGAAGAAGACGAGGGTTCCGACGGGTCATCCCGCCCTTGGCAGCCGGAGAGCGGAGCCAGCAAGAGCATGGCGGACAGCACGAGGGCGAGCGCTTTCTGCGCGATGGATCGTTTCATAGAAACCTCCTTAAAAAAACAAGTTTCTCAATTGTTATGGATATAGTGGCATAGAATAGCCGTTTTGTTGCATCTTTGGCCGGATGAACGGGGAAAGAGAAAAAATTTATGTATGTGTGGGTGGGTGAGGGCACTCCCTGGATGGAATGGGCCCCTGGACAGGACTGCCGCAGATTGCACCTTGATTATAGTGTATATTCCCTAAAATAGCAATTGAATTTTCTACAACTATGCCCAGTATTTTTTAACAATCTTTACAGCGGGAAAATTCACCCAATTAACTGTTTCGGCTATTTGTAAATAATGTCTATATATTTTGTTACTTAATTGTGTTAAGATAAAAAAGAAAAGTGAGAGCAGTTTTATGGCCGGCTTCTAGGGGAATTGCCGGTTTCTTTTCAATCTAGGGAAAAGGAGTGATCATGGGCGGGAGTCCGCCCAGTGCATGGAAGAAAATAAACAAGTCAGCACGCCGACCGAGGCGGAGCTGGAACGGGAGAGGGCGCTTGCCGATACGGATCATCCCATTCACCACGAACGGGTGACCAAGGCAATCCTGAGGGATACACCTCCCGCCAGCTGTACAACGATGTCATTCAAATCGCATGGCCCTCCTGCGTCGAGCTGCTTTTGACACAGCTCGCTTCGATGGTCGACCTGATGATGGTGGGCCAGTTGGGCGCCTGGGCATTGACCAGTGTCGGCCTTTCCACCCAGCCTAAATTCCTTGTCATGACCATGTTCATGGCTCTGAACGTGGGCGCCACCGCTATGGTTGCCCGGTTTAAGGGCGCCGGCGATCAGGAGAATGCCAACGTGATCCTGCGCCAGGCTCTGGTGCTCTCCCTCATACTTTCATTTGCAGCGGTGGTAGGCTACATCTTTGCGCCTCAATTGATCCAGTTTATGGGCTCCACCGAGGGAGGCCACCCTCATCGGCGGCACCCAGTACCTGCGCATTCAGATGATCGGCATCCCCGCCGTGGCACTGACCAGCGTTGTCACCGCCACCATGCGTGGCATCGGCAACAGCCGTATTGCCATGATTTACAACATCATCGCCAATGTGGTCAACGTCATCTTCAACTACCTGCTCATTGGCGGCAACCTGGGCTTCCGCCTGGAGGTTGTCGGCGCTTCGCTGGCCACCATCCTGGGCCAGTTTGTGGCCTTCGGCATCGCTGTGTATATGATTCTGCGGCCTAAATCTTACCTGCGGATCAAGCGGGGTGACAGCTTCAAGTTCGACCTGCCGATGATCAAACGCATTGTCAACGTTGGTATCCCCGCCATGATTGAACAGCTTTTGATGCGGGCCGGTATGATCATCTTCTCCAAGACCGTGGCTGGTTTGGGAACTGTGGCTTTCGCCACCCATCAGGTGTGCATGAATATCAAGCGCTGTCGTTTATGAATGGCCAGGCCCCACCTCTGCCACCAGCCTGATGGGCCAAAGCTTGGGGAAAGCGCCCCGACCTCGCAGGCATATTGCCACCGGGCAAGGCGCCTCGGCATGATGGTCTCCCTGTTCCTGGGTGTGGTCTTCTTCTTCTTTGGCGGTCCCATCGTGGCGTTGTACAACGACGACCCGATGATCGTGGCGGAAGGCGCCAAGATGCTGATGATCGTGGCCACCCAGCCGCTCCAGTCCAGCCAGTTCATCCTGGGTGCGCTGCGCGGCGCCGGCGATATGCCACCGCTTACATCACCTTCCTCACCGTTTTGGTCGTCCGCCCTTTGCTGGCCATCTTCCTCATCAACTCGATGAATATGGGCCTACTGGGTGCCTGGGTGGCCATCGCTGTGGACCAGCTGATCCGTTCTACCTTGGTTCTGTTCCGTTTCAACTCCGGCAAGTGGAAAAAAATCATTGTTTAATAGAAATGGAAAAGGAGAGGCTTTTGCCCTCCTTTTTTTTGTAGAAACCGGGCTGGACATGGGCGGAATCTTTCTCCCCAGTGTGGATTTGTGGTATAATGAGATCAATTCCAAACTGGAGGAGTTTTCATATGGCGATTGAATCCAGCATCATCTTTTGCCCTGCATCAATTTGGAGGAGACCACCAAGTTCTACACCGAGGTCATCGGCCTCACAGTAGCCAAAGACCTGGGCAGCACCCGGCTGATCGATACCGGCTACGGCTACTGGGGGTTCTGCCAATACGACGATGGCCGCCCGCTGGCCAGCAGCATCTGCCTGTCCCACAACTGTGCGGACAATGCCGATGTGGATGCCTATTACCAGCGGATCACCAGCCATGGGTGGAGGAACCATGGGCGCTCCCAGCTTCACCCGGTATTCCCGGTGTATTCCTTCTTCATCCACGATCCCAATGGATATTTGTGGAGTTCCAGAAAATCCAAAGCATAAAAGGGCCGGGGACTCCGAGTCCCGGCCCTTTGTGCAGCTTGACAAAGGTGATGGATTCCTGTGATTCCCACTTGGGCCACAAAATCGCCGCAGGGTAGAACAGAGAGCCGTCTTCCTGGAGGGTGACTTCCAGGCTGCCTACATTTTCCGCCGAGTAGCCGGGCAGATTCACCCGCCTCCGCCGCCAAAGAGACCTGGCTGCCGTTGACGGCGTAGCTGCCGCTCACTGTGCCGGACAGCAGGAAGGCGGAGGCTTCAGCGTGTATTGATCCCCTGGAGGGTCAGGGTGACGGATGGCACCCAGGTCCTCCTGGGGCAGGTAGGTTCCAATCAGGGAACTCCCCTCTTCCGGTGCGGAGGATGGAGAAGAACCCTCCTGGGGCTTGCCGGCAGAAGAATTGCTGCTGGGTTGTTGTTCCGCATCCTGGGAACTGCTCTCCTGGGGTACAGCGGGAGGGGTGGATTCTAGGGGCCGGTTGGGCGGCATAGCTGCCGCCCGTTTGAGACGGGAGTAGAGGATAAGAAGTCCCTCCATTGGCTGAGGCCCCGGCTCCGGACAGGGATTGGGAGGAGCCTTGGCTGGAAGGAAGGTTCTCCTCCGCAGGGGAGTGGAGCGGCATCCGCCTAAAATGCAGATAAGGCCGCCGCCGCCGCAAGGAGGCTAATCAGTAATTTTTCACAGGGATCTCCTTTGTTTGAAGTGATGTTGCCCGCCCTAATAGAAGTAAGGGAACTGGGTAAAGAGCCACTTGCTGTCGACCTTCTGGACGAAAAGGTATTCCTGGGCACCCTTGACAAAATAGGCAGTGGCCATGATCTCCCGGCGGGAATCGGTTTCGGAAACCAGGGCGTAATCGGCGCCGCCAATGAAGCGGTTTTCTCCCGGATATTGCCCCGGGTATACAGTTTGCCATCCAGTTCCCGGTAGTTGCCCCGGCCAGAAGGGTGCCGTCCACCATCTCCTGGGGAAGATGCCGGTGAGATAGCGGTAGAAGGATTGGTAGTCGGGGAAGCGGAGTCGTCTACCTGGTGCCAGGGGAGCTACCTCGACCCAGACTTCTCCGCCTGGTAATGGGAGGCCGCCGGTGACAAACCATCCATAAGCCTCCATGGCAGGGCGACCAGCTCCTCCGGCGTCTTTGGGGTTGGGTTACAGCCTGGCAAACAGAAACAGGAGGGCGAAAAGAAAGGGGAGAAGGCGTTTCACAGCGGGTACCTCCTACGGGTTAATAAAGAAGTAAGGAACTCGGGAAGAGCCATTTCCCATCGATTTTCCTGGACAAGGTGTATTTCGACCTTTCCACCTCAGGTGTCTCGGCGGCAGGGTCCACCAGGTACTCCACCGAAGCGATGATCTCGGCGGGTGTCGGTTTCTCACCCATGGCATAGGTCACCCTGCCGACAAGATGTTGGAGCCCCGCGCTCCGTCATGGCTGTAGAGGGCGCCGTCCACATTCACATACCCCCGGAGGAGGGTGTTGTCCACCATCTCCTGGGAGAAAATTCCGGTCAGATAACGATATAGGGAATCGTAGTCGGGGAAGCGGGGGTCGGTGACCCGGTAGGCGGGCCATCCATCCAGGGAAACGGCGTCGTTGGGGTCGCAGGGGAGGCTGTAGACCATGCACCAGGTATAGGCTTCCATAGCGGGTTCGATCAGCTCCTCGGCGGTGACAGGAGCGGCTTCAGGGAGGACTGGCTCGACTGCTGGGAAGAACCTTCACTGGAGGGGTTCCCACTGCCTGCGCAGGCGGTGAGCAGCAACGCGGCTGCGGTCAACAAAATCAGCGCCTTTTTTCATACAAACACTCCTTTCAAGGTGTATACTTGGTTCTATCTGCGAAAGAGGGGAGGGCGTACCCTTTGTTTTCAGTGCCTGAAAGCGGGGAAAACTTGCACCCACCAGATTTTTCCCCATGGGCCGGGAAAAAATGGAAAACGGTTAATCCATCACGCTCTTGTGACGGACTAAATACGCCCGGAACACCCCTTGCCCATCGGCTTCTACTTCGCCCCGAACCACAGGGCGGTAGTTGAGGCCATCCTCTTCGCTGAAGAAGAGGGCGAAGGTCTCATACTGCTCCCCAGCCGTTCGAACAGCTTCAGCGCCAGATCCCGGCACTGGTCCCGGTTGAGGTTTTCATAACCGGCAGTTTCAAACACCAGGCCCACCTGATCGATCATCACATTTTTCTCCTGGACCAGGATATGGTCCGGCGGGCGCTTGGGAGTTTGGATGCGATGTATTCCACCAAAGGGTCTCCCGCCCGGCATCTGTCCGGCGGCGGAGGATATAAAACGGGTGGCAAACAACACTGCCCACAGGATGATGCTGGCGAAAAGCCCACATACCCGGGGAGCAGCTTCCCCAGGAAGATGGCCGCACCGAAGCAGACAATCAACCAGGCGACGGTGAAGACAATGGAAAACAGGCGGGTCAAAGGGTTCATAGTCGGTGAGATTCCTTTCCGGCAGTTTGACCACAGGGCAAACTGCGTTTTCGCTCTTTTATACCAGTTCATCCTGCCCGTCGGCGGGCAGGGTTTCAGCGCGGATTTTCGAGATCCGGCGGCCATCCATTTCCACCACGGTGAAAGGGTGTTTTGAATGGTAACCTGGGGTGTTCCCCGCTTTGGGATGCGCCCCAGCTTGTCAGTGAGGACGCTCAGAGTCTCCGAGTCCACGTCGTCTTCAAATTCGATGCCCAGCTGCCGCTCCACCTCGTCCAGGGACACTGAACCATCAAAAGTCACGGCGCCGTCCGGTTGGACGGAGATCTCCTCCGCTTCGTTGTCGTATTCATCCTGGATATTGCCCACGATGGATTCCAGCAAGTCCTCCATGGTGACAATACCGTAAGTGCCGCCGTATTCATCTACAATCACTGCCATTTGCAGCTTGCGGCTTTCAGCTCTTTAAACAGCCTCGGCAGCGGGTGGATTCAGGGATGAAAAGGGCGGGCGCAGCAGTTGTGGATGTTAAACTCCCGTTCGCTGCCGATAAACTGCAAAAGGTCCTTGGCATAGATGATGCCGATGATGTTGTCCAGGTCGTCCTCGATACACCGGTATGCGGGAATAACCGGTTTCCATGGCCACCTGGACGATCTCCTCCAGGGAGGCGGTGGCTTCCACAGCGGTGGTCTCGGTCCGGTGGGTCATCACGGCTGCCACCGAGCGGTCGTCAAACTCGAAGATGTTGTTGATCATGTCCTTCTCGCTTTGTTCGATGACGCCTTTTTCCTCGCCCACATCCACCATCATGCGGATTTCTTCCTCGGTGACCTCCTCTGGTTCCCTCATCGGGCTGTGGCCCAACATCCGCAGCAGCAGGCCGGCGAAGCCTTCAGCCACAAAGGGCAGTAGCAGGGCGGCAAAGAAGCCGTAAGGGCCAATAAGGGAGAAGGAGATCTTCTCCGGCCGGGAAGCGGCCAGCCGCTTGGGCAGCAGTTTGCCGAACACCAACAGCACAAAGGCGAGAACCAATGTGATTAAAAAGACAGCGAGGGGTGGAGCCAGGCTGGCTATGCCGTGGCCAGCCAAAGCATTGACCGCCACCGGCGAACCGGTCGCACACTAGGCCGGCAGCAAAGAGGCCGCACAGGTGACGCCGGCCTGTACGGTGGCCAAAACCGGGAGGGGTGGTCCAGCTTATCCAGGAGTTTGCGCGCCCAGTTGTCGCCGTCCTCCACCAGGCGTTTGAGCCGGCTGTCGCTGAGGGTGACCATGGCGGATTCGCACATGGAAAAAAAGGCGCTGGCCGCCACTAAGATGAAAAGGGTCAATAGAAGCGGGGCAATAGTACCGTCGGGGTCCATAAAGCATCTCCTTAACCTATTAAGACTGATATTTGCGGAAAACCGCTTTCCTACCAAATTATACATGGTTTACCCGGCACTGTCAATTTGCCGCATAGGGGCAGCGGGGCTGGCGGGGAAGGGTGATAAATATTTTTCAAAATTGGCTTTCAATCGACCAAAAGACCCTCTGTTCTCTTTACATTAGAGGGGAGAAATGATAGAATCTATATGGGTAAGTATCCAAAGAATGGCATATCCTGAATTTGCGGGAACGCCCAAAAATCCAAAGGGAGGAACAAAAACATGGCAAGAAAAATGAAGACCATGGATGGCAACAACGCGCTGCACATGTAGCGTATGCGTTTACAGACCTTGCTGCCATCTACCCCATTACGCCGTCTTCCGTCATGGCGGAAGTATCCGACAAATGGTCTGCAGACGGCCGTAAAAACGTCTTTGGCCAGAAGGTCAAAATCGTGGAGATGCAGTCTGAGGTCCATGCAGCTGGAACCGTGCACGGTTCTTTGGCAGGCGGCGCCTGACCACCACCACCTTCACCGCTTCCCAGGGCCTTCTCCTCAGTGATCCCCAATATGTATAAAATTGCTGGCGAGCAGCTGCCCGCAGTAATCCACGTGTCCGCCCGCGCCATCGCTTCCCACGCTCTGTCCATCTTCGGCGACCACCGACGTGTACGCCTGCCGCCAGACCGGCTTTGCAATGCTGCTTCCGGCGGCGTGCAGGAGGTCATGGACCTGGGCGCTGTCGCTCACTTGGCCGCCATCAAAGGCAGAGTGCCCTTCCTGCACTTCTTCGACGGCTTCCGCACCTCCCATGAGATCCAGAAGATCGAGATGTGGGACTACGAAGACCTCAAAGAGATGCTGGACATGGATGCGGTCAACGCTTACCGCAAGAGCTGCCTGAACTCTGAGCGTCCCACCTGCGCGGCACCGCTCAGAACCGGACATCTTCTTCCAGGCCAGAGAAGCCTGCAACCCGCTTACGATGCGGTTCCCGCCATTGTTGAGGAGTACATGGCAAGATCAACGCCAAACAAGGCACCAACTACGGCCTGTTCAACTACCACGGCGCCCCCGATGCCGAGCATGTCATCGTCGCCATGGGCTTGTGCGACACCATTGAGGGAGACCGTCGACCATATGAACAGCCGCTGGCGCCAAAGTTGGTCTGGTGGAAGGTACGCCTGTACCGTCCCTTCAGCGCTGAGCACCTGATCGCCGCCATCCCCGAGACGCCAAGACCATCTCCGTTCTGCATCGGACCAAAGAGCCTGGCTCCCTGGGCGAACCCCTGTACCTGGATGTCGTCCTGGCCCTGCGGGATTCCAAGTTCCACAACACCCTGTGTAATCTACCGCTACGGTCTGGGCTCCAAGGACACTACCCCGGCCAGATCGCCGCTGTATGAGAACGCCAAAAGGCCGATGCCAAGAAGCGCTTCACCATCGGCATTGTGGACGACGTGACCCATCTGTCCCTGGATGAGGTAAAAATGCCTGACACTACCCCCGAAGGCACCACCAGCTGCAAATTCTGGGGCCTGGGCTCCGATGGTACCGTCGGCGCCAACAAGAACTCCATCAAAATCATTGGCGACCACACCGATATGTATGCGCAGGCTTTCTCCTATGACTCCAAAAATCCGGCGGTGTAACCGTCTCCACCTGCGCTTCGGCAAACAGCCCATCAAGTCCACCTATTTGGTGAGCAAGGCTGATTTTGTCGCTTCGCCACAACCCTCCTACATCGACAAAGTACGACATGGTTTCCGACCTGAAAAAGGGCGGCACCTTCCTCTTGAACTGCGCTGATATGGATGAGATCGAGAAGAGACTGCCCGGCGATGTGGAAACGCTTTATGGCGGAGAACGACATCAACTTCTACACCATCGACGGTATTTCCATCGGTAAGGAGATCGGCCTGGGCGCCGCATCAACACCATTCTGCAATCCGCTTCTTCAAATTGGCCAACATCATCCCCATTGAGGATGCTGTCAAGTATATGAAGGATGCAGCCACCGCTTCCTACGGCAAGAAGGGCGAAAAGTTGTCGCTATGAACCATGCCGCCATCGACCGCGGTGTCACCGACGTGAAGGAGATCAAGATCCCCGAGTCCTGGAAACAGGCTTCCGGCGCCATCGTGCATCCCGCTGCCACCGGTTCCCGCAAAGACCTGGTGGACTACGTCAACAAACATCCAGACCCGTCAACGCACAGTAGGACAAAGCACCTGTTTCCACCTTCATGGGCATGGTGGACGGCACCTTCCTGTGGGTCCTCCGCTTACAGAAACGCGGCATCGCTGTGGATGTCCCTGTCTGGAACCCCGAACTGCATCCAGTGCAACTTCTGCTCCC
>SCPN01000732.1_pt1 | contig 16533 bp, 16 predicted proteins | sample 6106831 | NCBI WGS metagenome assembly SCPN01 (sample SAMN10720447, study PRJNA508395) | human gut metagenome | isolation source: Participant 1, 0 month
GTTTCCTCTCAAATAAAAATTTATTCAAATCGCCTTATGGCATCACAGTGTAGAATCTTGAAAAACCTTCGTTTTGAATTGTGTTTTTGTTTTGTCTGTATTTTGCCTTTATCTTCTACTATTCCTTTTTAATGTATAATATTTCACACCAAAAAAGGATAATGTTAATCGAACACCTTAATAGCTCAATTATCATTATCCTTTTTATTATATCTTATTAATTTTTAATCCAATCTACGCAAGTTCTTTTATGAAACTCTCAATTCTGTCAAGTCCCTTTTCAATCTGCTCAATTGATATAGCATATGAAAGACGGAAACAGTCTGCAAAACCGAAGTCTGCACATGGTACGATAGCTGTATTGTACTCGTTGATAAGTATATCCGCCATCTGTGGAACGCTGTCAATCTTTGTTCCCTTGTATGACTTGCCTAATACTGCGCTTGCATCTACGAACACATAAAATGCTCCCATTGGCTCAAGTGTATCAAGAAGAGGCATTTCGCATACTCTCTTGTACATATATTTGCGGCGCTTGTCAAATTCAGCATGCATTTTTTCTACAGAATCCTGTGGGCCTGTAAGTGCTTCTACTGCTGCTTTCTGTGCTATTGAGTTTGGATTTGATGTCTGGTGGCTCTGTACACTTCCCATCATCTTTGCGATTTCTTTTGATGAACCTGTATAACCGATTCTCCATCCTGTCATCGCATAGCTCTTTGCAAGTCCGCTGCATGTGATTGTTCTGTCATATATATCTTTTCCAAGTGATGCAATACTTATGTGTTTCTGCTCACCATAAACAAGCATCTCATACATTTCATCTGCTACAACATAGAAATCTTTTTCTACTGCAACTTTTGCAATTGCACGAAGTTCTTCCTCTGTGTAAAGCATTCCTGTAGGATTGTTTGGTGTATTTAATACAAGTGCCTTTGTCTTGTCTGTCACTGCATTTGCAAGATCCTCTGCTGTAAGTTTAAAGTTCTGCTCTTTTGTTGTTGTAACGATTACAGGTACACCTCCTGCAAGTTTTACTATCTCAGGATAGCTGAGCCAGAATGGTGCAGGTATAATAACCTCATCTCCCGGATTTAAAAGTGCAGTAAATATATTTGTAAGTGAATGTTTTCCACCATTGCTTATAACGATTTGGTCTGTATCATAATCAAGTCCGTTAAATTCCTTAAATTTTTTAGATATAGCCTCTTTTAATTCATTTGTTCCTGAAGCCGGTGTGTACTTGGTAAAACCGTCTTTAATAGCCTTTATGGCTGCTTCACAAATGTTTTCAGGTGTGTTGAAATCAGGTTCGCCTGCTCCAAATCCAACTACATCTTTTCCCTGTGCTTTAAGTTCTTTTGCTTTCGCTGTAATTGCAAGAGTTGACGAAGGTTTAACTGCTGCTGCTTTTTTTGATAATTCTAATGACATGTTTCTAACCTCATTCCTGCGACTTTATCGCATAAGTAATTTAATATTTTTACGCCCGTACCAAGAATATTATTCAAAATGAATTTTATTCACAATACGATTTTAATTATCTCACAATATACATATGTACGTCAATATATATGTTAACAATTATATCAAAAAAATATACCCTAAAATTGTAAAAATTAACAAAACCCTTACAATTTCAAGGTATAATAATGTAATTTTATGTTTATTCTTAATTTTCTTAATTCTTAAAGCTATGGATTGGTGCAGGAATTCTTCCGCCCCTGTTCACAAACTCGCTGCAGTCAAACTGATTTACTGGCATTATAGGTGCATATCCTAACAGTCCTCCAAATTCAACCATCTCTCCGACTTTCTTTCCCGGAACAGGTATAAGTCTCGCTGCTGTCGTCTTTTGGTTTATCATTCCGATTGCCATCTCGTCGGCTATGATACCGGCTATTGTCTCAGGCTTTGTATCTCCCGGTATAGCAACCATGTCAAGTCCAACTGAGCAGACACATGTCATTGCTTCAAGCTTTTCAAGTGTGAGTGCTCCGTCCTGAACGGCATTTATCATTCCCTGATCCTCACTAACCGGAATAAATGCTCCGCTAAGGCCTCCGACATATGAAGATGCCATTACACCGCCCTTTTTTAACCTGATCGTTAAGCATTGCAAGTGCTGCGGTAGTTCCCGGTGCTCCTGCTCTCTCAAGTCCCATCTCCTCAAAGATGTCTGCAATACTGTCTCCTATTGCAGGTGTAGGTGCAAGTGAAAGGTCTATAATTCCAAATGGAATTTCAAGTCTTTTTGATGCCTCAAGTGCAACAAGCTGACCCACTCTTGTAATCTTAAATGCAGTCTTTTTAATTTTTTCACAGAGAGCTCCAAAATCAAGTCCAGCATGTGCTGCTTTTCATAACCTGGTCCAAGACCTGACATTTATTATCTCGTCAGCTTCCGTAACACCGTGGAATGCTCCCGCCATAAACGGATTATCATCAGGTGCATTGCAAAATACAACAAGTTTTGCACAGCCATTGCAGTCACAATCAACTGTAATATCAGCAGTCTCACGGACAATGTCTCCCATAAGTCTTACGGCATCCATATTAAGTCCTGTTTTTGTTGAACCAACATTTACCGAACTGCATACAAAGTCTGTCGCTTTGAGTGCCTCCGGGATAGAGCGTATAAGAAGTTCATCGCTCTTTGTCATTCCTTTAGAAACAAGTGCCGAGTAACCTCCGATAAAATTTACTCCCACTTCCTTTGCAGCCTTATCAAGCGTCTTTGCTATCGTTACATAATCCTCAGTTGTCTTACATGCAGATCCCCCGATAAGAGCAATAGGTGTAACCGAAATTCTCTTGTTTACAATAGGAATACCGTATTCAAGTTCTATTTCTTTTCCTGTAGAAACAAGATTTTTTGCTACAGTTGTGATACGGTTGTATATTTTTTCATTTAATTTTTCAAGATTATCATCTATACAATTTAAAAGGCTGATTCCAAGTGTAATAGTTCTTACATCAAGGTTTTCCTTCTCAATCATATCGTTAGTTTCTTTTACTTCTGCTATATTTATCATACTAACTTTATTTCCCCCTCATTAAATTCTGTGCATTTTATCAAATATATCTTCTCGCTGCGCCTTTATCGTACAACCCATGTCCTCACCAATCTTTTCAAGTGCGCTGTTAAATCCTGCAAAGTCTGTTTTGCATTCTGCCACATCAACAATCATCATCATGTTGAAAAATCCACCTACTATTGTCTGTGAAATATCAAGAATATTTACATTGTTCTCTGCGAGATATGTACAAACTTTTGCAATAATACCCACACTATCCTTACCTACTACTGTTATAACTGTTTTTTTCATTTTATCTTTTCCTTTCTTATCCTAAAGCACAACCATTTTGGAAGGCTCATCTCTCTTTGCCACAGACAGGTCAAAATTAAGTTCTTTTAACCCTATCTCTTCCCACAACTGACATTTTACTGCTTCAAATGCAAGCTGCGGATAATTGTTTTCTTTTGATAAATGTGCAAGAAATGCATATTTCAATTTTTTATTTATAACTTTACATAAAAGGCTTCCTGAATCTTCATTGGATAAATGCCCATATTCACTTAATATTCTTCTCTTAAGTGAATACGGATAACTTCCCGCTTCAAGCATACTGATATCATGATTAGCTTCTATAAATAATACTTCCGTATTTTTCAAATGCGAAATGATATATTCATCATATTTTCCCAGGTCGGTCGCTATACTTGCCTTATGCCCTTCAGCCGTAAGTGTATATCCCACCGGGTCTGCTGCATCATGTGAAGTAGAAAATGGCATAACTGTTATTTCTCCCATTGATACCGGTTCATCTGCATGAACTTCAAAAAGATGATTCATTGAAATAACACCCTTTTTGTCTTTAAGCCTTATAGAATTGTCAACCACCTGTAGCATAAACAGATAAAGACATTTTACCATCCATGTTTCATTCCCCTGAATATGATCGCTGTGTTCATGTGTTACAAATATACCATTTAACTGCTCAGGTGCAACACCAATCTTTTTAAGTCCCTCTACTATCCTCTTCCTGCTTACTCCCGCATCTATCAAAATGTTTGTATCACCGCTGCCAACATACGTACAGTTTCCACTGCTTCCGCTGGCAATACTGCATATTCTCATATTTACCTCGCTTCTTTTCTATATCCTATTTTCAATCTACCCACTGTATCACAACATTGTCACCATCATTTACAGGCAGCATAAAGTCACCTGGCACACCATTTACTGATGTCTCCAAATGGTCACCGTGAGCCACTGATGTATCTACAGGATAAAAATCAAGTACATCTACAAGAATATATTTTTTCTTTCCTTTCATAACAACCGTGTCACCATTTACCGTAATAGTGATATCATGAACTTCTGCATTTTCTTCTGCATTCTTAGACTGCTCCCCGGCTGTCTCACCACCGGTGCTGTGTGTTTCTACTTTATTATTGTCATCCTGAGTAATATTCTCTTTTTCATTGTTGCCTGCTAATTCACTGTCATACGCTAAATCAGCGTGAAAATCAACAGCATTTTCTCCGGAGATTTCTTCTTTTTGGTCTATTTCGATTTTGCTTTCGTCAGAGTGTTCCTCTCTTTGGTTTTCGTTAGAATGTTTCTCTAACTCCTCTATTGAATATATAGTCTCTTCCGGGAACTCAGGTTCTCCGTACTTTTCAAAAAGTTCGGCATAATTCGGCTCTTCTTTTTTTATTTCACATAATATCGAAAAATTGTCGTAAACTTTCGTTTCCATATCGGCAGGCACATTATTTACATATACTTTTCCACAGTATATTATATCCATGAATTCAAGAACCTGTTTCAATGTATAGTAATCCTGAAACTCTATCTCATCCCCATCCTTTATATCATAAAAACCGGATACAAACTCACCGTTTACTATGACAAATCTTGGACAGAGTATTTCTTTTTTGTTAAACATAAACTTTATAGTTGCTTTGTACTCCGGAATATCTTCTATTTCGAGTACAGCATCTTCACCTGCCGTAGAAGGTTCTATATCTATCTTGGCATTCTGCGTAACAGGTGTGTTCATGCCCACTTCAACACCATTCATTTTTATTGAACTTGATTCACCCTGTTTTCCCCTGAGCATTCTCTTTTCACCATTTACCGTATAAATAATGCTTTTTCCTCTCTTAGGGAACAAATCTTCATTTGGAAATCCTATATTAAGTGCTGCATCTATAACAGTGAGCTTACCATTGTCATACAGCTTAATTCTCTCATCATTTATGTTGACGAAAATAAAATTGTTTCGCTGTTCATAGAAATTCAGGCAAATTCCTACCGGCGTAACAAGAAGTGAATCCACTTTTATATCATCCTGCATAAACGTAATGTTACCCATAACTTCTGAACCTCTGAGTGCCACTCTCTCTTTTGGCAGTTCCAGAAATTCAGCAAGACTTTCAACAAATCCTTTTATTTTGCCTCCGCCTCCGACTACAAAAACAGCACTTACAGATTTTCCGCCATTGAGTTCTATAATCTTATCGGCAACACTCTTGGTAATAGAATAAACTGTGTCTTTTACAACCTCGGCTATTTCCTCGGAAGAAACTTTATACGGAAGTCCCATTATGTCACTAAATTCAACTTCGTCCATCTCTGTGCTTTTACATTTCAATGCATCCGCTTCATTAAAATCTGTCAGATAGTGTTTTGCAAGACATTCCGTGATTTCATCTCCTGCACTCGGTATCATTCCGTATGCAACAATACTGCCATCCTTTGTAATGGAAATATCCGATGTTCCTGCCCCTACATCTACAAGTGCTATATTCAGCAATCTGAATCTTTCCGGTATCGCAACATTTATCGCCGCAATAGGCTCCAAAGTAAGATTAGCCACATATAGTCCTGCTCTCTCAACAGCCGCATAAAGTCCGTCTACAACCTCATCAGGCAGGAAAGTGGCAATAAGCTCACATGAAATCTTATTACATTTATGTCCTTCAAGGTTCGTTATAACATATCCATTCTGATAATAATGTTTAACAGAATATCCTACACAATAAAATTTTATATCATCACTTTTTTTCTCTTCTCTAAGTTTTTCATATGCATTTTCAACACCAAGCATATCAAGTGTGTATATATTTTCCGTTGTAACAACTGTCTCAGACTTAAAATCAATTTCTGCTTCTGCCTCTACAGTCATAAGCACACGTCCCGCTGCCGCAATACATACATCTTTATATGTACGCCCGGTCATCTGCTCAAGCCTTTCACGAATTTCGCTTATGGTGGCCGCAACCATGTTTATGTCATGAATCTGTCCATCCATCATTGCTCTTGTTTCGTGTTCTTTCGAGGTCTGTGCAACTACAGTAAATCCCTTTGTGTCACGATATCCAACTGTTCCAACAATACTTCTTGTACCTATATCCAGTCCAAAGACAAGCTGTTCCGGAACACCTTCCATCTTCACTTTTTTTATCTCGACATTCTCTGTCTCACTTATCACTATGGAACCCCCTTAATCATCACAATTATCAATATTTTACCAAATAAATTGTTATAATACAAGTCTTAAGCCGCAACATCAGAATACCTATAACTTTTATGACCGCATATTCACTGATATGATAAGAAAACAGAAGACTTTGGTGCATACGTTTTAAAACCGCAGTTACCAAAGTCTCCCATTATAATTTATGTATTTAATATTGGAGTCAAAAGGCATTTTGACCCTTGTATCATATATTTTATTTAACTGTTACCTTACAGAATTTGATTATATTCTCCTGATAACAATATACAACAATCAATGCCGTTCCCTTTTTCTTTGCATGAATTATCCCTGCATCATCAATCTCTGCCACTTTTTTATTTGAAGATACAAAATTCAAATTCGGATTGTACACTTTTTCAGGCAATACCGTAATATTTAGTTTCTGTGATTTACCCTTTTTCAAAGTCATTTTTGTTTTGCCCAGCTTAAAATCCTTTATCATAACAATATCGTCCCATGAAATAACATGAATCTTACACTTCACTGCTTTTAATCCCTTTATCTTTGCTGTAACAGTACAAACTCCAAGTTTCTGAGTAGCAGAAACAACACCATTGTTTACTGAAACCATATCCTTATCCGATACTGACCACTTAATTTCAGGCATAACTGCTCCTAACGGCTGTATACTGTATTTAAGTACATAATCATCATAAGGTGTCATATATATTTCATTGTTTCTGAAAACTAAGCTTTTAGGTTTATTAACTTTAGTTTTTTTCTTCCACTTCGCATATACTGTGGCTTTTTTCTCCGTCAATGTCGTGTCTGCTGTAAATTTAGTCTCATATGACTTCCCGTCAATCTTTTGCCTGTAATACCATCCTTTAAAATAGTATCCCTTCTTAGTCGGATCTTTAGGCATTATATTTTCTGTTCCCGACACAAAATCGGCAGTATAATATACTTTTTTGCCAACTTTAAATGTGACTTTTGTACCGGATGCGAACTTATCTATTGATGATATATTCTTGTCAATCCAGTCAATTCTTTCACGAATCCACTTTTTAAATCTGGTTTCCTCACTGTCATATGTCACTTCATTCCCCGAAGGCAGTGGCAAATCAAGTATATCTTTCACTCCTGCCAAAGCCTCCTCATTTAGCATAAAATCATCACCATTATAACGAGAATACTTTTCATTTACATTATAATTTGCTTTTTGTGAAGCATACTGTTTTTTTGAATATGTATCTATAATCCCGCCATCTTTTATGCCTTCAAGAAGTTTTTCTTTAATATATGACCATCTTGCCGCAAATTTATTTCTAAATTTTTCATTTGAAAACAATTTTATAAACCATGGATTTCTTGCTAAATTCAATCCCTCAACCTGATTTTCTCCACTAAATTCAGTAGCACCCCACGCAACATAATCAAAATCCCACAAAGGTCCCCAATAAAGCTTGCCGTTTCTCTTTTTATAAAGATATGTGCTGCCTGAACCAAAAGCATCTCCATTTAATGAAAATTCCTGCACCCAGTAATAATCTATTGCTGAGTCAACATCAAGATACTCATCATACGAAATGCCATCACTGTCTTTAAAATTCTTTCCGAATATAGCGTTTTCCGTCTGTTGCACATAATTTGATATGTAATTATACTGTTCAACATTTGTGTAATCCTCAAAGTCAGGACTTTCAATTGCAAATGTCATTCCCTTCTCGGTATTTATATTTAATCTGTCACTCTCCTGATCACATGCCAAAAGATATCCTCCTGTTATGGCTGAACCACTCGTGATTGCTTTTGTTTCATCGTTCTCAGCAAGATCGTCAATATTTACTCTGCTCTTTCCTACCCTTACCTGTTCACACAGATAATAACTTCCAAGGTACTTGTTATTCATAACAACATTTACAAATTCACATTTTGGTGTATATTCAAGACCGATAGCATCACCAAGCCAGTATGTAAACTTGTTTCTAAGCATTGACACATCATAATAGTTTGCCAAAAGTATCCAGTGTTTATTGGCACCCATTCCCAAAAGGTCTGCTTTTTTATCCAATTTAAACTTGTACGGTCTTTTACTTGGACCCCATGTGGAATTTCCTCTTCCTCTTATGTATTCAAGCTCGTATGTTGCTGTTTTGAGTTCTTTATCAGTATACTCTGATTTATAACCTTCCGGTATATTGAGCGTTATATTTCCATAACACTCTGTCTGGTGATCCACATCTCCATTCATAGATGCTATAGGAGTTATCGACTCATCAATATCAACATTTACCGTCGGTATATCTTCTTCAAGAAAAAACATATACTCTAAAAGAAGTTTTAAGTCTTTTCCTGCATAATCTTTACCATTATTGTCAGTTATTTTAAATGAAACCTTATGTTTTCCGCTGATTTTATCAAGACTAAGTTTTACGCACTTATTATCGTCTAATTTCCAAACATTCTTTCTTTTCTGACTTGGCAGCTTTATCTTTGCAAAACTTTCATTTGAACCATCCAGATAAAAAGAAATACTTATGTCTCTCTTTCTCTCAGCAATTCCCGAAAAAACAATATATCTGCTCTTTTCATTAAAATCAATTTCTTTGCTGATAGTGAAATTGGTTTTCTCAATTTCTTCTGTATTTCCACTCACCATAAGTGCTGATGTGCTTTCATGCTGAGATAAGATAATTTTTTCATTATCCTTACTAAGAATTTTAGACTCATATAACTTAGAAAACTCCTGCTTATCATCAGGACTGATATATGCATCAGTTTTATTATCAGCTGTTTTGATATTTGCTTTTTTAATGCCCGCACCGGACTTTTTTGCACCAAATCCAGTCTTATCGCTGACTAAACTTTCCTGTTTCTTATCAGCTTTCTTTACAGACACCGCTTTGGAATAATTTCCACTGCCAAATACGGTAACCAGTGATATAGCTGCTGCCAAAGTCATGGCTATTATTTTTTTCTTTTTTAAAAACACTCCTTTCAAATGTATGTTGATAATGTGTCATCCATTGCATATATCAACATATCCCATTATATAAAGACTTTTTATAAAGCTAATACAACGTAAATTAAATCTTTGGTACATTGTACTAATCTCTTATGATATTTTAACATAGACACATTTTTGACACAATATATTTGAAAGAAATGTAAGTAATTCTTAAATATTTGTACCGGCAATATTTTCTATCTGCCAGTCTATAGGTTCTATTCCGTTCTTTTTAAGGAAATCATTTGTCTGACTGAAATGCCTGCATCCGAAAAATCCTCTGTATGCTGAAAGCGGACTCGGATGTGGTGCTTTCAATATAAGATGTTTCGGGTTGGTTAACATTGGTATCTTGCTCTGTGCAGGTCTGCCCCACAACAAATATACTATCGGTCTGTCCTGCTCATTTACCGCATTTATCACGGCATCCGTAAAATGCTCCCATCCCTTATTCTGATGTGAATTTGCCTGATGCGCCCTCACGGTAAGAACTGTGTTTAACATAAGCACTCCCTGATCAGCCCACTTTTTAAGATAACCGTTATTTGGTATATAACATCCCAAATCATCATGAAGTTCCTTATAAATATTCTGAAGTGAAGGCGGTATTTCTTTTTGACTTGGTGGCACAGAAAAACTAAGTCCATGTGCCTGATTGACATTGTGGTACGGATCCTGCCCGAGTATAACAACTTTAACTTTTGACAGCGGTGTAAAATGAAATGCGTTAAAAATATCATCAGCCGGCGGATAAACAACGACTCTGCTGTATTCTGCCTTAACAAAATCAAATAAATCTTTATAATACGGTTTGGCAAACTCCGGTCTTAATGCCGGAAGCCAGTCATTATCAATCATTCCCATAATAATCCTCCACTAAAGTCTCACACTTATTCCTTCATCTCTGAGATATTGCTTAACTTCATTTATCTCCAGTTCTTTATAATGAAAAAGAGAAGCGGCAAGAACTGCATCTGCATTTCCCTCTGTAAATGCATCTTTGAAATGCTCAAGTTTACCTGCACCACCCGATGCAATGACAGGTATATTTACATTGTCAGAAACTGTTCTTGTCAGCTCTATATCATACCCGTCTTTTGTTCCGTCACAATCCATACTTGTAAGTAAAATCTCCCCGGCTCCGAGTTCATATGCTTTCATAGCCCATTCTACCGCATCTATTCCCATATCAACTCTTCCACCATTTTTGTAAATATTCCAGCCTTTTTGTCTTCTCTTCTCTTAGCATCAATAGCAACAACAACGCACTGACTTCCAAATTTCATCGCAGCTTCTGATATAGTTCCGGATTCAATGCCAGCATGCAGCTTAACCTTATCTGCACCCTCTCTCAAAACAGCCTTAAAATCATCTACTGTTCTTATTCCGCCACCGACAGTAAATGGTATAAATACTGTTTCTGCAACTCTTCTAACCATATCTATTTTTGTTGCCCTTGCATCGCAGTTGTAATCGAATACTAATTCGTCCGCACCGCTTTTCCATATGCAGCACCGACTGTAACAGGGTCTCCTGCGTCTTTCAGGTCAACAAAATTTACACCTTTACTACTCTTCCGTTATTCACATCCAAACATGGAATTATTCTCTTTGTAAACATGTATCTACCAAGCCTTTCTTTTTCTGATTCTATTTGCACAATTCTCTGGATATAATGAACAAATACCTCACCGACAGTATTTTCACACTATAACTCACAAAAATTCTTTAATATCCGCAAGCCGACATCACCGCTTTTTTCCGGATGAAACTGACACGCAAATATATTGTCATGTTCAACAGATGCATGGACATGAGTTATATATTCAGTAGTTGCTGCTACATCATTTTCGTTTTCTGCCTGAAGATAATATGAATGCACAAAATATACATATGAATTATTAGAAACTCCCTTAAAAAGCCTGCTTCCTTCTTTTACATCAATAGAATTCCATCCCATATGCGGAATTTTAAAACCTTCTTTTTCCGGAAATTTTACTATCTTTCCCGGAAGAAGTCCAAGTCCTTTTACCCCCGGTCCCTCTTCACTGCTTTCAAACATAAGCTGAAGTCCAAGACATATTCCTAAAAATGGTTTATTTTCTTTAACAAGCTTATGTATAACATCTACAAGTCCAAACTTGTGAAGTTTTTCCATAGCATCACCAAAAGCACCGACTCCCGGCAAAATAATTTTATCTGCTTTAAGCAGTTTCTCTTTATCTCTGGTTACAATACATTCCTCACCCAGATACTGCAAAGCCTTCTCAACACTCTTAAGATTTCCTGCATCATAGTCTATAATAGCTATCATTGTTGTATATCACCTCTGTTGTCTTTTTTGTAAGTTTACCACATACAAGGCATATTGTCGATATGACAATATCTAAAAATCACCGATAGATGTCCATCCATCGGTGATTCTGCTATTTACTTATTTATTTGCTATTTCATTAACTTTTTTTGTATAATCACCGCCACTTAAACTAAGTATGTCGTATGCCTGTGATTTTGATAAATAAAATTCCTCTGACAATATATCAAGTATCTCCTGATATACACTTTCGAGTTTGTCTTCTATCTCGAGGTCATATGCTGTTTTCTTATTGGCATCATATTTTTTCAGTCCCATAAGAAGTGCATCCAAAGCCTCCGGATACTTTTTAACATTTTCATAATTCTGATATGCGTCAATCGAATGCTGAACTTTCATAACAGTTACTATTTTCTGATACTGTTCAGGGTCTTTTTTCTTCATATTCGTTCCGACAGCATATTCATATGCCTGTGAATACTTACTCATATCAAAATAATTTTTGGCTTTTTTCTTATCAAGACTGCCACTAAAACTGTTTGTCAAAATAACTGTTCCCAAAAGCAGTACCATTCCTAATAAAACAACAATAGTAACTCCTGCTTTGTTGAGTTTTCCGACTACCTCCTGAGCTGCTGCAGCTTCCTCTTCTTCTTTTTTAGCAAGTTTTTCAGCTTTCTTTGCTGCCTTTTCCTCAGCTTTTTTAGCTTTCTTCGCTGCTTTTTCCTCGGCTTTCTCAGCCTTTAACTTTGCTTTTTCCTCTTTTTTCTGTGCCTTTTCAGCCGCCTTTTCCTCTTTTAGCTTTTCGGCTTCTTCAAGCTTTGCTTCCTCTTCTTCTTTAGCCTGTCTTTCAGCCTCAGCAATCTCATCCGTGACTACATTTCCAAATACTTTCTTAAAAAATCCCGGCTTCTCTGCTTCGCTGTCATCGCTATCTTCTGTCGGAAGAATATTTGCTATATCTTCCTCCCCTGACTCACCAATCGGTATGTCAGGTATATCGTTTATATCCGGTACTGCATCAGCAGAAGCATTATCAAGGCTCATAATATCCTCTGAACTCGAATCATCACTGAGCATTCCCAATAAATCTTCAATATCATCTGCCTGTTTGCTCTCTGTCTCTTCTGATGTATCTGTTATATCTCCTTCTGCCGCATCAATTGAACCGTTTGTGTCTAAATTATCCAACAAACCGCCAAGCATATCATCAATGTCTGCCGAATCTGCATCTTCACTATCTGCCCCGTCTTCGGATAATGACATTATATCTTCTTCAGGTTCTTCCCCTCCCTCTGGTATTGACATCACATCTTCTTCAGGTTCTTCCCCTCCCTCTGGTATTGACATCACATCCTCTTCAGGTTCTTCTCCTCCCTCGGGTATTGACATCACATCCTCTTCAGGTTCTTCTCCTCCCTCGGGTATTGACATCACATCCTCTTCAGGTTCTTCTCCTCCCTCGGGTATTGACATCACATCCTCTTCAGGCTCTTCTCCTCCTTCGGGTATTGACATCACATCCTCTTCAGGCTCTTCTCCTCCTTCGGGTATTGACATTATATTCTCTCCAGATTCTTTCTCTCCCTCAGATATTTCATCACTTTCATGCAATGACATTGCATCTTCCTCAGATATAGCAGTTTCATTGGATGTATCTTCTTCCGGCTCTGCACCATTCTCAGCATCTGCAGATAACATATTTTCGCTGACATCTTCTTCCGGCTCTAACTGAGGGAAAGTGGTTTGTATATCTTTCCCATCTGAAAGTTCCGATGCAACACCGTCTTCCTCTGTTATTCCAACATCTGGAAGAGGTATATCTATTGTCATATCGACATTATCATCATTTCCAGCTTCGTTAAGTTCAGAATCATCCATCTTTATAGATGCAGCAACTTCCGGAAGTGCAGACAAATCATCCATACCATCAAGTTCATCTAACTGTGGCAATCCCTCAAGGCTTGCAAGATCATCATACTCTACAAAATCATCAAGTCCATCATAAACATCATTGTCTGAATTTTCCTCTTGTAAACCATCCTTTTCAATATTGTCTTCTTCTCTCAATCCACTTTTCTCCTTGTCCACATTAAACTATTCAGCCTGCACATTTCCAACAAGCTTATCAATTTCAGAAACCAACTGACCGATTTCCGGCTTTGAAAGCTGTGCATCTGCTCCGAGCTGTTTTCCCTTAATCTTCATTTCCTCATTTACAAGAGATGAGAATATAACTACCGGTAAATGATTCATATCAGGATCATCTTTGACAAGTTTTGTGAGACGGTGTCCATCCATCTGAGGCATCTCAATATCGGTTATAATACATGCAACTTTTGAATCTAAATCTCCGCTTGCATTATACTCCTGAAGTTTATCCCAGCATTCCTGTCCATTTGCAGTTGTTGTAATATTCGTATATCCTGCCTGCCCAAGACAATTCACAATCATCTTGCTGAGCAATGCTGAATCTTCCGCTATCAAAATCGGAGTCTCATTTCTTGTTCTGTGAGTCATTCGCTCAACATCAGATATTTTAAGTCCTGTCTCAGGATTGATGTCTGAAACAATCTTTTCAAAATCAAGTATAATTATGAGTTTCCCATCAATCCTTACAATTCCTGTCGCCATCCCCTCTCCGGCTGTGTTTATTGTAGAATCAGGTTTTACAATATCTGACCATGACACTCTATGTATGCCCAATACCCCATTTACATGAAATGCAGTATTTAATTTATTGAAATTTGTCACTATGTACATATCACCAGCTGGTGTCTCCGGTTTAGGAAGATGTAAACATTCTGCCAAATCTATAATAGAAATAATTTCATCTCTAGGCATAAATATCCCCTCTATACGCGAATCTGCATTCGGTATGGGAGTAGGTTTCTGAAATGAAATAATTTCTCTTATTTTCGCTACATTTATTCCATAATAATTGTCTGCAACACGAAATTCCAATATTTCCAATTCATTTGTTCCACTCTCTAATAAGATTCCTGTTTCCATATCCGTACCTCCACTGTATGTCTGGTCATTCCAAACTTTGTATATGATTATTTTATTTGAAGCTGAGCCACCATATCTTTATTTGTGACTTCAAGCACCACATTGTTCAACTTGATCTTTGCCGGGATTTCAAATACCACAATTGCATTCAGGCTTTTTTTAGCCGATATTTTCTTCTTGATAAAATGTATGTCCTCATCCGCGATAGTCAGAAGCGGTGAATCCATCTGTTTTCCATCTACAGATAACACATACTTGCTGTGATTCTTGGTCATATCAAGCTTCCTGGCTGAGCTTGTATTATTCTTAAATTTCAGCTTTACGACAAAAAGTTTTTTACCCGCTTTAGAAGAAATATTTGAATCTTTCGTACTTATATTTGAATTAAATTTGTACCCGTCAAACCTAACCTTAAATCCCGGCACCTGTAACGCATCACTCATCGAAACATATGTCTGCTTTGGCTCTTCTATTGTCTGTGCTGCATCAGATGGTGTTTTACTATTCTGAATTTCAGCCGGCGTATCTGATACCTTTGGTGTTGGCACCACTGTCGGCTGCACACTCGGCTGTGGTGTTGCAGTCTCAGTTTCACTGTTTAATTTTATCGAATTTGAATAACTTTTGTCATGCATAAGCAGATTGTCCGCAATATATTCTGCCATAGCATTATTTTGGTCTTCGGATAATGTCGGTACACTCGCACATCCTGTCAAACCAATAACTGTGACCGCTGCCACAATGAAAATCCTTTTTCTCATACTAACCCTCCGTGCTTTACTACACTTTTAATACAGGTATATATTTGCTGATTTAACCCATTTTTTGTCTTTTTATATAATATCACATATATTGCAACATCGTCAATGAATAAAGTAGCCGCAATATTTAATTTATCTAATTTTCGGTATCGAGTTCAAACCAAAATTCAACACCGTCATCATGATTTATGACGCCGAATTTCTGATTCATTGAGTCCATTATAGCCTTAACTATTGATAATCCTATTCCGCTGCCGCCATACTCTCTTGTTCTTGCTTTATCAACTTTATAGAATTTTATCCATATCTTATCGAGTTCATCCTCAGGTATACACTTTCCTGTGTTAAATACGCTGACTCTCACAACATCGTCATGTTTTACCATACTCACGTTTATTTTTTTCTCTCCGTCAACATGATTTATTGCGTTGCTTATATAGTTTGTTACAACTTCCTCAATCATGTATTCGTCAGCCCAGACATACAAAGGCTCATAATCTTCCATCGTTATCACAGCCTCTTTTTGCCCGGCTAATAACAGTGCTGAATTTATAACTGATTTCAAAACCTGAACAATATCAAAATGTTCAAAAGAAACCTGATTATTTCCAAATTCAATCTGATTCAGAGTAAGCAGTTTCTTTACCATCTTATTCATTTTGTTTGCTTCGTCTATTATTACCTCACAGTAAAATTCCCTGCTCTCGACATCATCATTAATATTATCCTGCAACCCCTCAGCATATCCCTGTATGAGTGCAATAGGCGTTTTTAGTTCATGTGACACATTTGAGAGAAACTCTTTTCTCATCTCATCTATCTGAATTTTATTCTCGATATCCTTTTTTAACTCATTATTTGCAGCTTAGTTCCCAATTATACCCATTTAGATTTTCTGACAATGTATTTATACTGCTTCCCAATGCGCCAATCTCATCATCACTC
>SCPN01001012.1_pt1 | contig 16465 bp, 20 predicted proteins | sample 6106831 | NCBI WGS metagenome assembly SCPN01 (sample SAMN10720447, study PRJNA508395) | human gut metagenome | isolation source: Participant 1, 0 month
AAAAGAGCGTATTTTGGAAATAGAGGCGTTGCTTTGGCCCTGAACCGGAAAAGCACAGAAAATGCGAAAACAGAAGAGGAGTGTGAGAAGGCATGATCTGCCGGGAGCTGATTGAATTACTGGAGAAAAATATCCGCCATCCATCGCAGAATCCTGGGATAATCCACTGCGGGAAGCTATCGAGAAAGAGATCAAGAGCATTTATATCGCACTGGATGCGACCGGAGAAGTGATCCGCCATGCCATCGATGCAAAAGCAGATCTGCTGCTGACGCATCATCCGATGCTGATGCATGGACTGAAAAAAATAAATGACGGTGATTTTTACGGACGGCGTGTGCTGGAACTGATAAAGCATGACATCGCTTATTATGCAATGCATACCAATTATGACATCGTGGAGATGGCACCGTTAGCAGCCAGGATGCTTGCCTTAAGGATGCAACAGACTCATGGAGAAAACCTGTGTGCTTCCGGATGGACGTGAAGGCGGTTTTGGTATGGCAGGCGAACTGCCAAAAGAGATGACACTGCTTCAGTGTGCAGAGTATGTAAAAGATGTTTTTCAGATACCGGATGTGAAGATTTTCGGAAATCCGGAAACAGTTCTGAACCAGGCGTATGGTCTTCCAATTCCGGGAAGAGTATGACGGCAGATGCCCTCCGAAATGGGGCAGAAGTTTATATCACCGGAGATTTTGGCCATCACGATGGGATTGATGCTGTAGACCAGGGACTGAATGTGATCGATGCCGGTCATTATGGCATTGAACATATTTTTATCGGACAGATGGCAGAAGAATTAAAGGAGCGTTTTCCTGAAATGGAAATCTGTACAGAGCCGATCCGACATCCGTTTTTGATGGTGTAGATAAGTTTTCGGAGAATTTCAAGTCACAGAACGGAATCTTCCGGTATCGATGACAATGTGATCTGTAAAAATGATCAGGAGGTGGTTTGATGATGGAGAAAGAATATATTCAGGTTTCTTTTGAAAATGGAAACATAGAAAGGAAAAGCTATCCGGCGGGTATACGGTTGCTTGATCTTGCAAAGGAATATCAGAAGGAGGATGATATTGTTCTTGCAAAGGTCAACGGGCGTATTGCGGGAACTAAAACCGTAATTAACGGAGGACTGCCGCATTTCTTTTATCACAACAAGGCAGCAGGAAGGGATGGCGGCCTACAGGCGGAGTATGACGCTGCTTTTGCTGAAGGCACTCTACCATCAGGCAGGGCATGAACACATCCGCAGAGTTGGGATCCATTTTTCCGTCAGCAGCGGATATTACTGTACGGTCGACGGTGATGTGACATTGACTGTGGGATTGATGTTAAGTCGGTGAATGAGGGAACTGGTTGCCCAGAAAGTGCCGATCGACAAAAAAACGATCGGTACGGACGATGCGATCGCATTGTTCTCGCAGTACGGGATGAAAGACAAAGAAAAATTGTTTCATTACCGCCGGGCTTCCAAAGTCAATATCTATGATATGGGCGGTTTCGAAGATTATTATTATGGCTACATGATTCCGGACACTTCTTATCTGGGAGCGTTTTCCCTGCATTTGTATGAGGACGGATTTGTACTTCAGATGCCACAGCGGAAAGATCCGAAATATCGGTTCCGCCTTGGAGAGGTAACAAAATGTTCCGTGTTCGAAAAGAATCGCTCAAATGGGGAGAGATGCTCGAAATTCCTACCGTAGGATTACTGAATGATTATATTGTGCACCATGGCATCCATGACCTGATCCTGATCCAGGAGGCACTTCAGGAAAAGAAAATTGCGGAGATTGCCGGAAAGATCGCCGAAAATCCAGATAAAAAGATCATTATGATCGCCGGTCCGTCTCCCTCTGAAAGATTAATCTCCTCATCGGCTTCGATCCAGCTTTCCGCACCGGACTGGAGACCGCATCCGATCCCGGTGGATAACTATTTTGTAAACCGGGAAGACACACCGGTGGATGAAGATGGGAAACCAAACTACGAATGTCTGGAAGCCATCGATGTTCAGCAGTTTAACGATGACATGAACGCACTGCTTGCAGGAAAGAGCGTGCATCTGCCTGTTTTTGATTTTGTGAGCGGCAAACGCATGTACAGTGAAAAAGAGACAAAACTTGGAAAAGAGGATATTCTTTGGCGGATCGGGAAGGCATTCACTGCCTGAATGATCAGTTGTCCTTTGCACTGCCAAAAGAAAAATCAAAATTCAAGTACGGTGCCCTGACGCAGCTCAACGTCGATGAACATAACCGTGTTCCGACTACAGACGGAAGACTGCTTCGAAGGATTGTACGCGATGCCAGGACGCGGGGAACGACGGCAAAAGCAACGATCAGCATGTGGCCGTCGGTGCGAAGAGGAGAAGAGTCCTATATTTTTCCTTATCAGGAGCAGGCAGATGTGATGTTCAATTCAGCACTGATCTATGAACTGGCTGTTCTGAAGATGTATGCAGAGCCGCTTTTGTTTGGCATCGGAAGAGAGGAACCGGAATACCAGGAAGCGAAACGCCTCTTAAAATTTTTGGACTATTTTGTGGGAATCCCAAGCGAGAGCGTGCCGATGAATTCTATCTTAAGAGAGTTTATCGGGGGCGGATGTTTTCAGATATAATGTCAAAGCGAGCGGACAAATATTGTCTTTTCCATGGCTTTTCTTTTTCTCTTACATCAGTCAAAAAAGTTCTCAATCCTTTTTTTCTTGTCAAACAGATCGTTGTACTGGAGGATCTGATACTTTCTGAGGGATTCATAATAAGGGGAGGATTCATCTTTTAAGGAATAATAGCTGCCATCCTCACCGAAATAACCGTTTGTTGTCAGCACCGGGATCTGTTTATGTATATCTAAAAGGAACTGATTGAACGGAGAGAGTTTCATGCCGGTGCTCTCAAGCATCAGAGTCGAGAGGTAATTCATACTGATGTTTACATTTTCCTGTTCTTCGATATCGTAGTTTGCCCAGATCAGAAACGGAGTCTTATAGAGATTCATATTTTCTTCTGCACTGAGTTTTTCGACATTTTTTCCGAGGATCTTGCTGTAAACTTCATTGGAAAGTCCGGGTTCGTGATCACCGAAAAAGACGATTACGGTCGGATCCTTCTGCTTGCTGAAATACTCGATCAGAGATTTCAGGGCAGTGTCGGAATGATGGATCAGGTTCAGGTAACGTTTCAGTTCCGGATCATCACATTTTTCTTCGATGGAGATCGGCATATCCAGATTGTCAAAATCCTGGTCATAGCCGCTGTGATTCTGCATGGTGACATTGAACAGATAAAACGGGGCATTGCTCTTCTTTTTTGCCTGTTCATACTGATCGATGATCACCTGGAAATCAGCTGCGTCGGATACAAAGTTGCGAATCTTATCCGAAGCGGAGACATCCAGATCTTTTAAACTGATGAAATCCGAAAATCCGAGGTTTGGATAAACATGGTCGCGGTTGTAACCGTTTGCACGGAATGGATGGAATGCCAGCATACCCTGATAATCCTGGTTTCCAAGATGTGTGGTCAGACCCGGCAGAAGACTTTTGATGTAAAGCTGATAAGGTGTTGCAGATGCCGGCACAAAAGCTTTGGACAGTCCTGTCAGAAACTCAAATTCCGTGTTTGCCGTCTGCCCTCCGAATACGGATACATAGGAGAACCCTTTTACAGTGTTTTTTGTAAGACTGTGGTAAAATGGCATTACATCTTCGCTGGTCCTGAAATCACCGACAGCCTGCAGATCGGCAAAAGCTTCGTCCATAATGGCGATGACATTTGGTGTTTTTGCATTGCCGGAAGAGGTTTCACTGCGATACGGGGCGGCTATCTCTTCAGTAGCGTTTGCAGAATATCCATCCGGTTTATGAATTATCATCAACTGGATACTTCGCATAAAAGTCAGGACGCATCCGTTTTTGCGGTAGGATTTGATCGGACGGAACGTATTGACAGTGACATGCATCGGTGTCACAGTCATAACCGGCGTATAGATCATAATCCAGAAGGAAGCAAAACAGATGGCGGCACTTCCTAGGATGGCAGAGATCCTTTTTTTGCCTTTTGGAAGTCGGAGACGTTTTACACGAAACAGCAGAATACACCAGGCGATCAGACCAAGCAGTGTGATCGTGCGGGGCAGATCAAGCGAATATTTATAATTGCCGACCACATTCATCGCAGTTCCCATGATCGTCAGATCCGAAGCCAGGATTGGGATTCCGCGAAACGTTGTTGTGAAATAATTCGTCAGTGAAAATATAATGCTGAAAATACACAGAAAACATCCGGAGAACCGCATACTTCCGGTCAGGGCAAACAGAAATCCCATCACGATATAAAATAAAAATGCGGTTACACCGAAACGAAGCAGGCAAGACGGACGGATAGAATAGAAAATCAGTCCGGGCCCCGCCGGGTTTGCGTATTCCAGGAACAACAGTGCCACAAGAGGCGTAAGGAAAAAGACAGTCAGAGCTATCCGTTCTTCCTTTGATAAATTTTGAAATACCGACTCTTTGTTGGCGGAATCGGTTGCTTTGATTGATTTTTTCATATTGATACACTTCCTTTATCACAATCGCATCATAATACAATGAGCTATTATAGCAAAATGGAAGTTGACAGTCAATGTGAGAAATGTTAAGATATTCTTATGTTTGCGAGTAGGATAAATGATCGCGGCTGGCAAAACGAAAGGTGTCAGACGAGGAAAGTCCGGGCTTCACAGGGCAGGATGCCGGATAACGTCCGGCGGAGGCGACTCCAGGGACAGTGCAACAGAAATATACCGCCGGCCATAAGCCGGTAAGGGTGGAAGGGCAGTGTAAGAGACTACCGCCCTGCTGGTAACAGCGGGGGCACATGTAAACCCCATTCGAAGCAAGACCGAGCAGAGACATATGGCGGCCCGTCAGTTTCAGGTTGGTTGCTTGAGCCATGCGGCAACGCATGGCCTAGATAGATGATCATTCACGACATAACCCGGCTTATCGTTCTGCTCGCAGAAAAAAACAAGCACAGTGATTTTTTACTGTGCTTGTTTTTTGTTCTTTTATTAGATGTTAAGGTTAAAAGATGTCATATGGCATCTTTTTATTTATGTTTGGCTTTTGAAGCGTGATACTTTTCGTCGCAGTATCTGCAGCGGTAAATTTCCTTTTCTTCATTGGAAAGGACAAAGACCTGATCCAGTCCGTGCTCGATCGATGTGATGCAGCGAGGATTCTTGCATTTGATCACATTGACGATCTGTTTTGGAAGGTGCAGCTTTTTCTTGTCTACGATCTCACCGTTTTTGATGATGTTGACAGTGATATTGTGGTCGATAAAACCAAGGATATCAAGATCCAGCATGTCAACCGGACATTCTACTTTGATGATATCTTTTTTGCCCATTTTGTTGCTGCGGGCATTTTTGATGATGGCAACACAGCAGTCCAGCTGATCCAGTTTCAGATAATGGTAGATGGACATGCTCTTTCCTGCTTCGATGTGGTCGAGAACCACACCTTCGTTTAACTGACCTACATTTAACATACTTTCACCTCCAGAAGTGTAAGAATCAGAGCCATACGTGCATAGACAGCATATTGAGCCTGCTTGAAGTAAGCAGCTCTTGGGTCATCGTCAACTTCAACTGCGATCTCATTGACACGAGGGAGCGGATGCATAACGATCATATCCTGCGGTGCAAGTTCCATTTTCTTTTTGTCAAGAATATAGAAATCCTTCATGCGGACATAATCCTCTTCATTGAAGAAACGTTCTTTCTGTACACGGGTCATATAAAGGACATCCAGCTTCGGAAGTGCATCTTCCAGACGTTCTACTTCTTCGAATTCGATGTTGTTCTCACGCAGTACATCGTCGCGGATATAACTTGGGATACGCAGCTCTTCCGGAGAAATCAGGACAAAACGGATTCCGGTGTAGCGGACCAGTGCACTGATCAGGGAGTGAACGGTACGTCCGAATTTTAAGTCACCACAGAGACCGATTGTCAGATTGTCCAGTCTTCCTTTCAGGGAGCGGATCGTCAGAAGATCCGTAAGTGTTTGGGTCGGATGCTGATGTCCGCCATCTCCGGCATTGATCACCGGGATTGGAGAATGTAAGGATGCCACAAGCGGTGCACCTTCTTTTGGATGACGCATTGCACAGATGTCGGCATAACATGCGACCATGCGAATGGTGTCTGCAACGGTCTCTCCTTTTGTAGCGGAGCTGGAATCGGCCGAAGAAAAACCAAGTACATTACCACCTAAATTCATCATAGCAGCTTCAAAGCTGAGGCGGGTACGTGTGCTTGGTTCATAAAAAAGAGTCGCTAATTTTTTGCCATCACATGCGTGGGCGTATTTTTTCGGGTTTGCTTCAATATCATTGGCCAGATTCAGGAGCTGATCCAGTTCTTCCACACTGAAATCCAGCGGACTCATTATATGTCTCATAATTTCCTCCTTTTAACTTCAGATTTTCTTTATCATATACCATTTGCAGACAGATTTCAAGATGAAGTTGAGCCATTTTTCTGATTCAGATATTCAAAAAGCAGACCGCAGAAGAACCAGAGCGGTGCATAGTCCAGACGGATCACACCGTTTATCTGAAAATGTGTCCCGGAATAGTCCCACGGGCAGCAGTGATGTTTTTTCAAAAGGCTTCCGCTCATATATTCGGCGGTGAAAATAAACAGCATATATAGAAAGCCACGCAGGAGAAAAGAACATTTTTTGCTGCAAAGGAAGTTTGAGAGCGGTTTCAGGAAAGCTGCCATACCGTAGATAGGAAACATCCACAGGGAAGAATGACCGGTCAGCTTCCATTCACGCCGCCGAAAGGAAAGAAAACCGGTCCACAGAAGCTCCAGGCACCAGCCGCAGATACCGCATCGGATAAAATTATTTTTCATGGGAAAAGTATAACCGGAAACGGGAAAGATTATACTCTGCCGGACCATAATGTTCTTGCAAAATCAGGTCGGGTATACTATAATTCAACGTGATAGGATGCCGGGCGAGGATGGTTTTCTTATTGTGGAACAGGATACTTGCAAAAGCCGGCACAATACTGGAAGAAGAATGGAGTTCTATGAATTACGAAGAAGCAAGAGCGTATCTGGACGATGCTGCCAGATACGGAAGTGTTCTCGGGCTGGATACAATGAAAGAATTGCTTGCAAGGCTTGGCAATCCGCAGGATGATCTGAAATTCATTCATATCGGCGGTACCAATGGCAAAGGATCGGTACTTTCATATCTTTCTACCGTTCTGAAAGAAGCAGGTTATCGCGTTGGACGATATATTTCGCCGACGCTGTTTTCTTACCGGGAACGTATACAGGTAAATGAAATATATATAAAAAAAGATGCTCTGGCAAGGCTGACGACGCAGATACAAAGCTGTGCCGATGAGATGGTACGTGACGGTGCACCTCATCCGACCGCTTTTGAGATCGAGACGGCACTTTGCTTTCTCTATTTCAGGGAGGAAAAGTGTGATCTGGTCGTTCTGGAGGTCGGCATGGGAGGAGCTACCGATGCCACGAATGTGATAAAGACGACCGTTCTGGAAGTGCTCGCATCGATCAGCATGGATCATATGGGATTTCTTGGAGACACTCTGGCAGAGATCGCCGCGTGCAAAGCCGGTATCATCAAGCCGGATACGACTGTGGTCAGCATGAGACAGCAGCCGGAAGCCATGGAAGTGATCCGGCAGGTCTGTCAAAGGCAGAAGGCGGATCTGCGTATCGCAGATGCGGCAAATGCAACGGACATCGTATATGGGTGTGAAGAGCAGTATTTTTCCTATGGCGGGTATGACAGCCTTGAGATCCATCTGGCAGGCTCTTATCAGATTGCAAATGCCGTTCTGGCAGTGGAAGCGGTAAAAGCCCTGATTGATCTTGGCTATGCCATTTCAGAAGAAGCACTGCGGAGTGGTCTGCAAAAAGCAAGCTGGAAGGGCAGATTTACGGTTCTTCAAAGAGAGCCATATTTTATTATAGACGGAGCACATAACCGCGATGGGGCAAAGGTACTGGCTGATTCAGTACGTCAGTATTTTCCGAAAAAAAGGCTCCATTACATTATGGGTGTTTTTAAAGATAAAGAATACGAAACGATCATTGATCAGATGTCTGTATTTGATGCGGATGTGATCACGGTAGAGACACCGGGCAATCCGCGTGCACTGCCTGCGGAAGAACTGGCAGAAGCATGGAAAAAGAAAAAAGCGGATGTGACATTTGAGAAAAAGATAGAAAATGCGGTAAGAAAAAGTCTGGAAAAGGCGAAAAAAGACGACGTAATCCTCGCTTTCGGATCCCTCTCGTTTCTTGGTGAGATTGTGAAAGCTCTGGATACAATAAGAAGTGAGGTTTGAAAACTATGGTAGATCAGGAAAAAGTAAGAGAAGGGGTACGACTGATACTGGAAGGTATCGGGGAAGATATAAACAGAGAGGGACTGATAGAGACACCGGACCGTATTGCGAGAATGTACTGTGAGCTGGCAGGAGGCATGGATCAGAACGCAGCGATTCATCTGGAGAAGCGTTTCCATGTGGACAATGCGGATATGGTTGTTGAGAAGGATATCACATTTTATTCGATGTGCGAGCATCACATGCTTCCGTTTTTTGGAAAAGCACATGTTGCATATATTCCAAACGGCGAGGTAGTCGGTCTGAGCAAGATCGCAAGAACAGTAGAGGTTTTTGCAAGAAGACTGCAGCTCCAGGAACAGCTGACGGCACAGATCGCCGATGCGTTTATGGACAATCTGCACCCGCAGGGCGTTATGGTTATGATCGAGGCGGAGCATCTCTGCATGACGATGCGTGGGATCAAAAAACCGGGTGCACAGACAGTAACGACCGTGACACGAGGTGTGTTTGATAACAACAAAGAACTGCAGGATACTTTTTATCAGATGGTGCGTTTATAATGAGAATGGAACGTGTAAATCAGATTTTGCAGCATACACTTTATCAGAGCTGCCGCAGACAGATTGATGAAAAAGAAAAAGACCGGATTTTCTGTGGACATGATATGGGACATCTGCTGGATGTTGCCAGACTGGCTCATGGATCTTTAATCTGGAAGCAAATCAGGAGATATCGAAAGAGCGGATCTATGCAGCCGCTCTTCTTCACGATATAGGGAGGCATATTCAGTACGAAAACGGAACTCCGCACCAGATCGCAGGGCTTCCGATCGCAGAGCAGATCCTGACGGACTGCGGATTTTATCCGGAAGAGATGAAAGAGATTCTCTATGCGATCGAAAATCACCGCAACAAAGAGATGTTAAAACGGGATGATCTTGCCGGGATCTTATACAGGGCAGATAAAATGTCCAGATGCTGCTTTGGCTGCCGTGCCGAAAAAGAGTGCAACTGGAGCACGGAAAAGAAAAATATGGAGATACAGTACTGAGGCAGAATATACGAAAAGAGGAAAAGCAGATGAAGATAGGAAACAAAGAATTTGATCTGAAAAATCACGCTTATGTGATGGGGATTTTAAATGTGACACCGGATTCTTTTTCCGACGGCGGGAAATGGAACGACAAGGGTCGGGCAATGCGTCATACACAGGAAATGATAGAACAGGGAGCAACGATCATTGATATCGGTGGCGAGTCCACAAGACCAGGTTATACACTGATCTCCGATGAGGAAGAGATCTCCAGAGTGGTTCCGATGATCGAGATGGTAAAGAAAAACTTTGATGTGCCGGTTTCTATCGACACTTACAAAAGTAGAGTGGCAGAGGCAGCACTTGACGCAGGAGCAGATCTGGTCAACGATATCTGGGGACTGAAGTACGATCCGGATCTCGCAGGCGTGATCGCCCGAAAAATGCTCCATGCTGTCTGATGCATAACCGTAAAGAGCCGGATTACACTGATTTTATTGCAGATTTCCTGAAAGATATGCAGGAGACCATTGACATTGCAAAAAAAGCAGGCATCGCCGATGAGAATATCATCCTTGATCCGGGTGTCGGATTTGGCAAGACTTATGAAAATAATCTGGAGATCATCAACAAACTGGAATGCATGCATGCGCTCGGCTATCCGATCCTGCTTGGAACTTCCAGAAAATCCGTGATCGGACTGACACTGGATCTTCCGGCAGATCAGAGAATGGAAGGAACCGTGGCAACCACTGTGATCGGTGTGATGAAAGGGGTCGCTTTTGTCCGTGTACACGATGTAAAAGAAAACTACCGTGCCTTGAAGATGACAGAAGCCATCCTCGGCAGATAACAGGCAGATAGGAGAAAGATGATGGATACAATTTATATCAAAGATCTGGAAGTGTTTGCCAACCACGGTGTCTATCCGGAAGAGAACAAACTGGGTCAGAAGTTTGTGATCAGTGCGGATCTTTCAGTGGATGTGCGGATGGCAGGCCTGACAGACGAACTGGAATATTCGGTAAATTACGGCGAAGTCAGCCATACGATCCAGGATTTTTTGCAGAAACATACCTTTAAGCTGATCGAAGCGGCGGCAGAGGGGCTGGCAGCGGAGCTGTTTTGCAGATATTCGCTGATCCGGGCACTTCGCCTGGAGATCCAGAAACCGTGGGCTCCGGTAGGACTGCCGCTCAGGACAGTCTCTGTGGAGATCAGAAGAAGTAGACATACCGTTTATATCGCACTTGGCTCCAATATGGGAGATAAGATGGCCTATCTGAAAGAGGCAGTGGAAAAACTTTCAAAACTGCCGGGCAGCAGCGTGAAAAAGGTGTCAGATTTTATCAGAACAGAACCTTATGGAGTGACAGAGCAGGACGAATTCCTTAATGGCGTCCTTGAGATGGAGACGCTTCTGACACCGCAGGAACTGTTGGCTCAGTTGCATCGGATCGAGGAAGAAGCAAACAGGGAGCGTATCCTCAGGTGGGGACCGCGTACTTTGGATCTGGATATTCTGCTGTATGATCAGGAGGTCATCGACACAGAAGAGCTGCATATTCCGCATATTGATATGCAGAACCGGGATTTTGTCCTGGTGCCGCTCTCTCAGATCGCACCGTGGGTACGTCATCCGGTTTTGAACAGTACAATAGAACAGTTAAGGAGAGAACTTGATGGTTGATTTACAGGACTTAAGAAATGAGATAGACTCCATTGACCGTCAGATGACGGAGCTTTTTGAGAAGCGTATGGAGATCAGCCGAAAAGTGGCAAAGTACAAGATCAGCACCGGCAAAAAGGTGTTTGATAAAGAACGTGAAAAAAAAGTCATTGAAAAGGCAAAAAATATGACACACAACGACTTCAACCGTCACGGGATTGAAGAACTGTTTCAGCAGATCATGGCGATGAGCCGTAAACTGCAGTATCAGCTGTTGGAGGAAAACGGTGTGGCAGGCCGCCTGCCGTTTATCGGTGTGGATGAGCTGGAGAAAGAGAATGTCCGCGTAGTGTTCCAGGGCGTGGAAGGAGCATACAGTCAGGCTGCAATGCAGCAGTATTTTGGCGATAAGATCACCTCGTTCCATGTGGAGCACTGGAGAGATGCGATGGAGGCGATCGCAGAAGGTGCAGCAGACTATGCAGTGCTGCCGATTGAGAATTCAACGGCAGGGAGCGTCAATGATATGTATGATCTGCTGGTAGAGTTTGAAAACTATATCGTCGGTGAGCAGATCATTCGCTGTGAGCATTGTCTGCTTGGGCTTGAAAATGCAGAAATCTCCGATATCCGTACTGTTTATTCCCATCAGCAGGGACTTTCCCAGTGCAAGAGCTTTCTTCAGGAACACCGGGACTGGAAACAGATCCCGCTTGAGAATACCGCAATGGCAGCGAAAAAAGTGGCAGAGGACGGCGATGTGACGCAGGCATCTGTTTCCAGTGCCTTTGCGGCAAAATGTTTCGGGCTGAAAGTGTTAAAAGAAAATATTTACAGCAACAAGGCAAATTCTACGAGATTTATCATTGTGACAAATCAGAGAATTTATCAGAAAGATGCGAAGAAGATCAGCATCTGTTTTGAAACGCCACATACCAGCGGATCTCTTTACAATATTCTGTCTCACTTTATTTATAACAATCTGAATATGTTCGGAATCCAGTCCAGACCGATCCCGGGACGCAACTGGGAGTACCGTTTCTTCATTGATTTCGAGGGCAATTTAAACGACAGTGCGGTCAAAAATGCCCTGCGTGGTATCCGCGAAGAGGCAACGAATATGAAAATACTTGGAAATTACTGAAAATACAGCGGCTTTTGCAAAAAAGCTGCTGTTTTTGGAAAGGTTGATAAAAATGTTTCGAATTGATGAATTAATCGTATACCGAGAATATGAGCAGGAGCAGGATCAGGTCTTAAACGATATGGCATTTATCGTGGAAGAGACAGAAACGATGGGGATGCCGGTTTCGGATCTTCGTGGGCTTTATTTTTCCTGTATTCACAAACTGACCGAACTTGCCGGTACTTATGGATTTGAAGGAAATTTATGGCACAGCTATCTGACCTGGCTTCTGGTAAACAATGAAAATGTGTTCAGTCATGCAAGCGAGATCCGCGGCGAGGTGGATGGCAGCATCAATGCATTGGTGGAGCATGATTATGAGATTTTTCGTGAACTATATGTCCTGAACTTTGAGGCACTGGAAGAAAAGCTGGGTGCACACTGCTTTTTCATGATTGCAGATTATGTTAATGCACCGCAGAGCAGCAAAGTATTTAACGAGCGTATTCGCGACCGGATCTGTGAACTGAGCGAAAAACTTGCAGGAGCAAAAGATGTGCATGAATTTAAAGAAGATATGACTTCTTTCTACAAAGATTTCGGTGTGGGAAAACTGGGACTGCATAAGGCATTTCGCGTGGCACATGATGAAGATGGCGTACAGATCGTGCCGATCACCAAGATCGCACACGTACACCTGGATGACCTGGTAGGTTATGAGCTGGCAAAGAAGAAACTGATCGAAAATACCGAAGCTTTTGTGCAGGGAAGAAAAGCAAACAACTGTCTGCTTTTTGGTGATGCCGGCACTGGAAAATCCTCCAGCATCAAAGGCATTCTCAATGAATATTACGACCAGGGACTGCGTATCATTGAAGTTTACAAACATCAGTTCCAGGATCTGAATGATGTGATCGCTCAGGTCAAAAACAGAAATTATCGTTTTATTATCTATATGGATGATCTTTCCTTTGAGGAATTTGAAATCGAATATAAATACCTGAAAGCCGTGATCGAAGGCGGACTGGAACGCAAGCCGGAAAATGTACTGATCTATGCGACTTCCAACCGCAGACATCTGATCCGTGAAAAATTCAGTGACAAGGAAGAGCGAAGAGACGATCTGCATACTTCTGATACGGTGCAGGAGAAACTGTCACTGGCATATCGTTTCGGACTGAAGATTTATTTTGGTTCACCGAGCAAAAAAGAATTTCAGAATATCGTCCGCGTCCTGGCAGACAAACACGGAATTACGATGTCGGAAGAAGAGCTGTTTTTAAAGGCAAATCAGTGGGAACTGCAGTATGGCGGACTTTCCACTGCGACAGCAGTTTATTGATCATCTGCTTGGACAGGAGAGAAAGGACGTGTGAGTATGAAACTTTTTGCAGCAATCGATATAGGTTCCTATGAAGTGGAAATGAAGATTTTTCAGATCACTTCCGGAAAAGGAATCAAAGAGATCGACTGCGTGTGCCATCGCATGGAACTTGGCAAAGATGTATACCGTGATGGCAGGATCGGTGTGGAGATGACCGATGAGCTCTGCCGGGTTCTGAATGACTTTGTAAGGATTATGAAAGGATATCGCGTGATGACGTGTAGCCACGAGTGCAGTAAGAGAAGCGGGTAACCAGCTTGTTTTTCTGGACCGTGTGAAACGCCATACCGGTCTGGAAGTGGAAGTTCTCTCAAATGCATCACAGCGTTTTATGGATTATAAATCGATCGCATCCAGGGAAAATGAATTCAACCGTATCATCCAGAAAGGAACGGCGATCGTAGATGTCGGCGGCGGCAGCATTCAGATTTCTCTGTTTGACAAGGATCGTCTTGTTGCAAGCCAGAATATGAAAATCGGAAATTTGCGGCTGCGTGAACGGATGATGAATGAGGGTGTGAGCCTGAAGCATTATGAGACACTTCTGACAGAAGTTGTGAAAAATGAATTTCTGTCATACAAAAAGCTGTATCTGAAGGATCGTGTGATCTCCAATTTGATCGTGGTCGGGGACCATATCGGCGATGCCGTTCATAAAAATGTGATGACAAGAGCGGATTTCCTGAATTTTTACGATGACATGATCTACCGTTCTGACGAAGATGCGGCAGGACGCTGCGAGGTTCCGGAAGATGTGATCTCGGTATTGCGCCCGTCTCTTGTCGTTTACCGTTGTTTCCTGGAGGCAGCCGATGTGGAGAATATCTGGATGCCGGGTCTGCACCTGACTGATGGCATGGCGTATGAATATGCACAGCAGAACCGGCTTTTGAAACTCGGCCATGACTTTGATGAGGATATCCTGGCGGCTGCAAGAAATGCTGCCAAACGTTATCAGTGCAGCAAGTCGCATATCAAAGTGTGCGAAGATCTGGCAGTTGGTATTTTTGACAAGATCAAAAAGAGCCAGGGATTCGATGACCGGGACCGCCTGCTGCTCCGCATTGCGGTGATCCTGCATGGATGCGGTAAATTTATCAGCCTGTCAAATGCCGGGGAGTCCGCGTACCATATTATCATGGCGATGGATATCATCGGATTATCGGAAGAAGAGAAAGAAATTGTGGCAAATGTGGTAAAATATAATACGGTGCCGCTGGAAGGATACGACAAGATCGGAAGCAGCCGGATGACAAGGGAAAATTATCTGACCATTGCCAAACTGACGGCAATCCTCGGAGTGGTAAATTCGCTGGACCGCAGCCACAAGCAGAAGACCAAAGAGGCAAAACAGATATTGCACGAAAACGAACTGGTCATTCAGCTTTATTCGGACGAAGATCTGTCACTGGAAAAGAAAGAGTTTGCAAAAAAAGCAGAATTTTTCGAGGAAGTGTTCAGCATCCGTCCGGTGCTGCGTCAGAAAAAAATGATGTAACGAAGGAGGTATGTCCGTATGGGTGAAATGGATTTAAAAAAAGCAGAATACTATACAAACCGAGAATTAAGCTGGCTGGGGTTTAACAACCGCATTTTGGGAGAGGCAAGAGATGCCTCACTTCCGCTGTTTGAACGGCTGAAATTTTTAAGTATCACAGCATCCAATCTGGATGAATTCTTTATGATCCGTGTGGCATCTTTGAAAGATATGGTGCACGCAGGTTATACAAAAAAGGATATTTCCGGGATGACGGCTTCGGAGCAGCTGAAAAAAATCTTAAAAGAGACACACGAACTGGTAGATCTGCAGTATTCTACTTACAATCGCTCTCTGATTCCGGCTCTGAAAAAGCGGGGGCTGAAAATTATTTCCGAGCACGAGAGTCTGAGCGAAGAGCAGAAAAAATTTGTGGATGCTTATTTTGAGGAAAATGTCTATCCGGTTCTGACACCGATGGCGATGGATTCTTCCAGACCATTTCCGCTGATCCGCAACAAGACCCTGAATATCGGTGCTCTGATTTGCAGAAAAGACGGCAAGGAAAAGCATAAGACATTGGATTTTGCAACGGTGCAGGTGCCGTCTGTCCTGCCAAGAATCGTGGAACTTCCGGAAGGAAAAGACGGAGAAAAACGTGTGATCCTTCTGGAAGAGATCATAGAGCGGAACATCGGACAGCTGTTTTTAAGTTACGATGTCGTATGTGCACATCCATACCGTGTTATGCGAAATGCAGATTTATCCATTGATGAGGATGAAGCAGAGGATCTGCTCAAAGAGATCCAGAAACAGTTAAAGAAACGTCAGTGGGGCGAAGTGATCCGTCTGGAGATCGAAGGAAAGATCGACAAACGGCTGTTGGATATCTTAAAAGAAGAGTTTGCCGTGAAAGACAGCGATGTATTTGAGATAGGCGGACCGCTGGATCTGACTTTTCTGATGAAGCTGTACGGCATGGAAGGGTTTGAAGACTGCAAAGTGAAAAAATATATTCCGCAGCCGGTACCGGCACTGATGAACGATGACAGCATTTTTGCCAATATCCGCAAAGGTGACATTTTACTGCATCATCCGTACATGACGTTTGATCCGGTCGTAGATTTTGTAAAACAGGCAGCGAAGGATCCGAATGTTCTGGCGATTAAGCAGACACTTTATCGTGTCAGCGGTAATTCACCGATCATTGCAGCACTGGCGACAGGCGGCAGAGAACGGCAAACAGGTTTCTGTTCTGGTAGAATTAAAAGCTCGTTTTGATGAAGAAAACAATATCATCTGGGCGAAAAAGCTGGGAAAAAGCAGGCTGTCATGTGATCTATGGACTGGTGGGTCTGAAAACACACAGCAAGATCACTC
>SCPN01000277.1_pt1 | contig 16442 bp, 17 predicted proteins | sample 6106831 | NCBI WGS metagenome assembly SCPN01 (sample SAMN10720447, study PRJNA508395) | human gut metagenome | isolation source: Participant 1, 0 month
ATTGACGATGCTACCAGATACATTCTCCACGGTGAGTTTTACGGGACGATGGAGCAAGGTATTGTAGAAGACACCCTGCAAAAGCCATGCTGAAATTTTTCCACGGAGACTCTATTTTGACAATGGGACGCAGTACCGAACACGCTGGATGAAGCGCGCCTGCGATTTGCTTGGTATCCGGCTGATCTATGCAAAGCCCAGAAACCAGGGCAAAGGCAAACAGGAGCGATTTAACCAAACGATGGATGCTTTTTTAGCAGAGGTAAGTCTACATCCACCAGAGAGCCTGCAAGAATTGAACACAAAATTCCAAGCATGGCTACATGAATGTTACCACTCCAAACCGCATAGTGCTCTTGGCACAACGCCAGAAATTGCATTTAAGTCCGATTCCATGCCTCCACGATTTGTGGACAAGGCTCTGATGGCACGAGCATTTTTGCATTGTGAATCCCGTAAGGCCGACAAGAGTGGTGTAATTAGTTTTGGCGGAAAACGATATGACCTTGGCATTGCTTTTGCCGGCAAGCAGGTTGATGTAGTCTATGACCCAATCTGTACAGAGATCCTTACGATTGAGACACCAGACCATGAGCCGTTTCAAGTGCGGCAGATTGTAGTTGGCGAAAAAGTTGCACCGAAGCCAAAACGAAAAGAGATTGAGCGTATTCCCGTTGACCATTCCCGTCTATTGGATGCCATAACGGAACCATACCAAGACAAGCAGCGCAGGAGGGCGATTTCCTACACCACAGAAATTGAAAAGGTGAAAGCATGTACGAGGAATTTTTGAAATGACACATACCCCTTTTGTACGGGGCATTCCTGTTGACAATCTCTATGAAGACCAGGATACCGAAGAAGTCTATAACCGTCTGCTCTATGCTGCCAGCCGCCAGCTTTTTGCTCTTGTGGTTGGGGATGCGGGCACGGGGAAGACAACGGCTCTGCGCCGCCTGAAAAGCGTCTTAGATGGGCAAGATTACACCGTACTCTACCTTCTGAATCTAAACTTACCCCGAGACACTTCTACAACGGTCTTCTGGAGCAGCTGGGTGTGAAACACGGTTCTACCGAGGTGACGCAAGGAATCTACTGCACCACGAAATTGAAATTATGCGTGGAGTTGGACACCGAAAACTGGTTGTGATTGTGGATGAAGGGCATCTACTCTAAGGAAATGCTGGAGGAAATCCGCTTCTTACTCAACTACAAAATGGATTCTGAAAATCCCCTCGCACTCATTTTGGCTGGCCAGACGGAGCTATGGGAGAAACTACGGCTGCAAGCGTACAGAGCGATCCTCCACAGGGTTGATATTCAGTGCTTTCTGATGCCTTACGAATACGCTCAGACGAAAGCCTATATTGAGAAGCAACTGACCTATGCTGGACACCCCAACGCAATCTTCTCTGAGGACGCCATGAAAGCAGTCCACTCTTTCTCATCCGGCATCCCGAGACTGATTAACCGGGCCTGTACCCAGTCTCTTGTCTACGCATACCAAAACCGCCGGGCCATTATTGATGACCGGATGGTACAACTCGTCCTGGAGGGCGAGGTTTCTTGAATACCGGAAAGAAGGGGATGGCTGGAGCCATCCCCTTCTCTTATGCGACAAAACGCACCGGCGCCGGACAATGATGTCCGGCGATGACCGACAAAACAGCCCGTCTATTTCACGACAGAACAGGCCGTCTGCGACATTATAGTATGTGGTAAACTTGAATCAACTGGTATGACAGGAGCGGCCCCCGGGCCGCTCTTATCCTTATAGATACAGCAGATCTCACACGCGGCCGGCCCGGGCATTGACAGGGCCGGCCGCGGACCGTATAATAATGTCTGCGTTATGATATGTACTTCCATACGCCTGGATAAAACGGCGGTGATGGAAAAAACGGCTGGAGAAGGGGGAACGCGCTGTGCGGCGGCTGAGGAAGGCCTATCTGGAGATTACCAATGTGTGCAATCTGGCCTGTGATTTTTGTCCCGGCACCCAGCGGGCGCCGGGCTTTCTGTCTCCGGAGGGCTTCCGGACCCTGGCGGGCCGCCTGCGGCCCCACACGGACTATCTGTACCTCCACCTGATGGGGGAGCCGCTGCTCCACCCTCAGCTGGGCGACCTGCTGGAGGAGGCGGACGCCCTGGGCTTCCGGGTGATGCTCACCACCAACGGCACCCTGCTCCGCCAACGTGAGGCGCTGCTGCTGGGCAGTCCGGCGGTGAAGAAGGTGAGCGTCTCCGTCCACTCCTTTGAGGGCAACGGCGGGGGCGGGGAGGACCTGGATGGCTATCTGGATGGGTGCATCTCCTTTGCCCGGGCGGCGGCCGGGGCGGGGAAGCGGTGCGCCCTGCGGCTGTGGAACCTGGACGGGGCGGAGACCGAGGGGGCCAACCGTCAAAACGGCCAGATCCTCTCCCGGCTCCGGGAGGTCTTTCCCGGGCTCTGGCGGTCAGACCGGCGTGGGACCACCATGGCCCCGGGCGTCTATCTGGAATTTGGTGAAAAATTCCAATGGCCCGATCTCTCCGCCCCGGAGGAGGAGGGCCGCCGCTTCTGCTACGGCCTGCGGGACCAGGTGGGCGTGCTGTGGGACGGCACGGTGGTGCCCTGCTGTCTGGACCACGAGGGGGACGTCCCTCTTGGGAACCTGTACGAGACATCCCTGGAGGAGATCCTGTCCGGCCCGCGGGCCGCTGCCATCTATCATGGCTTTTCCCAGGGGGAGGCCCGGGAGGCCCTGTGCAGGCGGTGCGCCTTTACCAGAAGATTTCAGTGAGCGATGCAGGAGACGGGAGACTGTCGAAAAACCCTCTAGCCAAAGGATTCGGAGGGAAAGATCGTGTGAAAGAAAACCGTCAGGGTTTCATCGTCCATCACAACTTTGAGCACGTTAAAAAAGTGCTCAAAAGTTATTCAGCTTGTCGAAAAGGCTTTTTCGACAAGCTGCGGCGGAGCGGCATACAGCCGCTCCGCCGTTGGGAGTTTGGAGGGGACCATGGAGTTTTCCCAGTGGAAGGAACGATATTCGCTCTCCCTGGATGGACAGCAGGAGCAGGCGGTCCAGGCGGTGGACGGCCCGGTGCTGCTGCTGGCCGTCCCAGGCAGCGGCAAGACCACCGTCCTGGTGTCCCGGGTGGGCTATCTGTGTCTGGCCAGGGGGATCCCGCCGGAGCAGATCCTGACCATGACCTATACCGTGGCCGCCGCCCGGGATATGCGCACACGCTTCACCGCCCTCTTTGGGGAGCAGGCTGCACAGCGGCTGGAGTTTCGCACCATCAACGGCGTGTGCAGCCAGATCATCCGCACCTATGAGCGCAGGCTGGGGCGGACGGCCTTCACCCTGTTGGAGGATGCGGGACAGCGGGGGGCGCTGCTGGGGGAGCTGTACCGGGCGCAGACGGGAGAGTTTGCAGCCGAGAGCACAGTGAAGGCCCTGATGACCGCCGTCACCTATGCCAAGAACCAGATGCTGACTGGGGAGGAGCTGGCCCAGGTCCAGGTGGAAGGGGTAGAGTTTTCTAAAATCTTCCGGGACTATGAGCAGGCGCTCCGGCAGAGCCGGAGGATGGACTATGACGATCAGATGGTCTATGCTCTGCGGATTCTCCGGCAGCACCCCAGGATCCTGGAGGAATTTCAGGGGCGTTTCCGGTATTTCTGTGTGGACGAGGCCCAGGACACCTCCCGAATCCAGCACCGGATCATCCGCCTGCTGGCGGGACAGAGCCAGAACCTCTTTCTGGTGGGGGACGAGGATCAGAGCATCTACGGCTTCCGGGCCGCCGACCCCTCCGCCCTGGTCCGCTTCCCGGAGGAGTGGCCCGGGGCCCGGGTCCTGCGCCTGGAGCAGAACTACCGCTCCACCCGGGAGATCGTGGCGGCGGCGGACCGGTTCATCCAGAAAAACACCAGCCGCCTGCCCAAACACATGAGGGCCGTCCGGGGGAGCGGGCCCGCGCCGGAGGAGATCTCCGTCTATGACCGGCAGAGGCAGTACCGCTGGCTGGCCAAGCTGGCCAAGAGCTGTGACCGGGAGACCGCCGTGCTCTACCGGGACAATGACAGCGCCCTTCCCCTCATCGACCTGCTGGAGCGGGCCGGGACCCCATACCGCTGCCGCCAGGTGGAGAGCGCCTTTTTCACCAGCCGGGTGGTCCGGGACGTCACGGACGTGATCCGTTTTGCTCTGGACCCCTGGGACGGAGAGCGGTTCCTGCGGCTGTATTACAAGCTAGGGGCCGGGATCAGCCGGTCCCTGGCCCAGGAGGCGGCGGACCGGGCGGACCAGGAGAGGGAGACCATCCTGGCCTATATCGGCCGTCAGCCCGGGGCGTCTCCCTGGACCAGAAGGCAGTGCGCCGCCCTGAGCACCCACCTGTCCAATCTGCTTCAGGAGCGGGGGGACCGGGCGGTATACCGCATCGTCCACTTTATGGGCTATGGGGCCTATCTGGAGGAGCACGGCATGGACGGGAGCCGGGCGGACATCCTGGAGGCCATCGGAGCGGACCAGCCCACGCCCCTGGCCCTGCTGGAGCGGCTGGAGGAGCTGGAGCAGGTGGTGCGGGCGGGTGCACACGGTGGGGAGGAGGTCCCGTTCCTGCTGTCCACCATCCACTCCAGCAAGGGGCTGGAGTATGGGCGGGTCATCCCTGATGGACGTGGCCGACGGCATCTTCCCAAAACCGTCCCGGAGGGCCCGGAGCCTGAGCAGGCGGAGCTGGACGCCTATGAGGAGGAGCGCCGTCTGTTCTATGTGGGAATGACCCGTGCGAAGAACGAACTTTCCATTGTACGCTTCCGAAAGGAGGGACTATCCTCCTTGTTTGCGGAGGAGCTCTTTCCCACGCCACGGGAGCCGCGTCCCAATCCGGCAAAGCGGCCGCTGCCGATGGAGATGGGCCCGGACCGTGACGCCCTCGCCGCCATGGGGGAGGTGCTTGTGCCCGGAGTGCGGGTGCGGCACCGGACCTTTGGACCTGGGGTGTTGTGTGACCGGAACGGAGATATCGCCACGGTCTCCTTTGACAGCGGAGCGGATAAGCGCCTCTCCATGTCCACCGCCCTGCGTACCGGGCAGCTGAGGCTGGAGGAAGAGGAATAGGAAATAGAATGGGAGCGGACCGTCCTGTACAGGACGGTCCGCTCCCATTGGCGTCCGGGGAGGGACCGACTGGGGCGGGGGCGCATAGGATGACACGGATGGCCCCTCTCCGGGCTGTCCTATTCCAACCAAGGAGGAATCCTGCTTTGAACACCGAAACCGGCAGTTCCTGCCCAATCACCAGCTGCCCGGACAACTACGGCTCGATGCCGTCCTGTGCGGGTCTGGCTGTCCCATACGTCCCCTTCCAACAGAACGGGCCCCAGAAGTATTCCCAGAGCGAGGCCCTGAGCAACGGGACCCTGTTTCCCGGACTGAACCTCCCCTTCCACCTCAAGACCGAGGGGAGCACCCTGCCCAGCAATCCGCTGGTGGAGCTCCAGGCCCTGGAATTTGTGGTGCTGGAGCTGGGCATTTATCTGGACACTCATCCGGACGACATGGAGGCATTTGACCTGTTTAAACAGTACGCCGCCATGGAGAAGGCCGCGAAAGAGACCTATGAAGCAAAATTCGGCCCGCTGATGAAGAACAGCGCCGCCTCCGGGACGTCCTACCGCTGGCTCCAGGATCCGTGGCCCTGGAATTATCAGCAGAATGAGGTGAAGTGAGCGATGTTTATTTATGAAAAGAAGCTCCAGTTCCCGGTGAAGATCTCCACACCCAACCCCAAGCTGGCGGCGGTCATCATCAGCCAGTACGGCGGCCCGGATGGAGAGCTGGGAGCTTCCATGCGCTATCTGTCCCAGCGGTACGCCATGCCATACGCCGAGGGCAAGGGCCTGCTCACCGACATCGGCACGGAGGAGCTGGGCCACATGGAGATGGTGGCCGCCCTCGTCCATCAGCTCACCAGGAACCTCACAGACGAGGAGGTGCAGAAGAGCCCCGCCTTCGCGCCTTATTTTGTGGACCACACCACCGGCATCTATCCCACCGCCGCCTCCGGCTTCCCCTGGACCGCCGCCTCCATCCAGTCCACCGGCGACGTCATCGCAGACCTGACGGAGGATCTGGCCGCGGAGCAGAAGGCGCGGCTCACATATGACAATATCTTGCGCCTGAGCGATGACCCGGATGTCAACAACGTGATCCGCTTCCTGCGGGAGCGGGAGATCGTGCACTTCCAGCGCTTCGGTGAGTGCCTGAGGATGTGCAAGGAGAAGATGAACGCGAAAAACGTCTATCTTACCAACCCCGCCTTCGACAAGATCCAGCCCAGAGACCAGGGCCGTGGCTGACCGGATCTGGTCCCATACGGAGCCTGTCACATCAGGAGCGGACCGCCATGCTCGGCGGTCCGCTCCGTCCATTTCAGCCGCATAATTCCCGCCGCCTCCGCCATAGGATGGGGGAGAGAGGAGGGATCCTGATGAAGAGATGGCGTCTCGGGGCGTCTGCACTGGCGGTCCTGGCCACAGTAGGTGTCTGCGTGCTGTTCCTGCCGGCTCTGCGGCAGACTGCCCGGCCGGCCGCAGCCCTGTCGTCCCACCCCATCCGCTGGGTGCTGGACGCAGGACATGGCGGGGAGGATGGGGGAGCAGTATCGGTCACCGGCGTGGCGGAGAGCGGCATCAATCTGGACATCGTCCGGCGGATGGACGCGGTTTTAGGGCTCTGGGGGCAGCCTGCCTGCCTGCTCCGGGAAGAGGATATATCCCTTCACGACCCGGAGGCCGGGACCCTGCGTGAAAAGAAGGTGTCCGATCTGCACAACCGGGCGGCGGCGGTGGAGACCCTGGAGGGGGCCACCTTGGTGAGCATCCATCAGAACTCATATCCCCAGTCCCGGTATCACGGGACACAAGTGTTTTTCGCCCCCACAGAGGGCTCCCAGCAACTGGCCGAGGCCATCCAGCAGGGGGTGCAGGGGACCTTGCAGCCGGAAAACCGCCGGGCGGCCAAGCAGATCGCAGGGAACGTCTATCTGATGAACCATGTGGACAACCGGGCGGTGCTGGTGGAGTGCGGCTTTCTCTCCAACCCGGAGGAGGAGCGGGCCCTGCGGGATCCAGAGTATCAGACCCGGATGGCGGCGGTGCTGGCGTGGGTGTGCTTGATGGACACAGGTGCGGTTCCTTCTTGACATCGCCGCTGGGAGCCGATAGTATAAAAGAGTAGAAAAATACTCCCCAGCCACTGTCCGGGGACTGGGGAGCTTCGGTATGTTGTGCGGTCCGGCAGCTGGGGCCGGGAGAGGATCAAGATATGAAAACAAAAACACTTTTTTATTGCACCGAGTGCGGCAATGAGACACCGAAGTGGCAGGGGAAATGCCCGGCCTGCGGCGCGTGGAACACCATTGTGGAGCGTCCGGCGGAGAAGGCCGCCAGAAAGAGCCCGGCAGCCAGCCGGGGCAGCGCCCTGGGGGTGGCGGTCAACCGCCCCAGGACTATGGCGGAGGTGGAAACCACCGACGAGCTGCGTTTTCCAACCGGTATGGGAGAACTGGACCGGGTTCTGGGCGGCGGCGCGGTGCGGGGCTCGCTGGTGCTGGTGGGCGGCGCGCCGGGGATCGGAAAATCCACCCTGATGCTCCAGATCTGCGACCAGCTGTGCCGGTCAGCCACTGTATTGTATGTCTCTGGGGAGGAGTCGGAGCGCCAGATCAAGCTACGGGCAGAGCGGTTGCGGGTGAGGGGAGAGGGGCTCCATCTCCTCTCTGAGACCAATTTGGAGAACGTGGTCGACGCGGTCCACACCGTCCAGCCTGGCGTACTGGTGGTGGACTCCATCCAGACCCTGTACCACGGAGATGTGACCGCCGCTCCGGGCAGCATCAGCCAGGTCAAGGAGTGTACCATGGCGCTGATGCAGCTGGCAAAAGGGGAGGGGATCACCGTCTTTGTCATTGGCCATGTGAACAAGGAGGGTTCTATTGCCGGCCCCAAGGTGCTGGAGCACATGGTGGACTGTGTGCTCTACTTTGAAGGGGAGCGCCACATGGCCTATCGGATCCTCCGGGCGGCAAAAAACCGCTTCGGCGCCACCAACGAGATTGGGGTGTTCGAGATGGAGGACGGTGGGCTGGCGGAGGTGCCCAATCCCTCCGAAAGCCTTTTGGCCGGCCGGCCGGAGGATGCCCCCGGTACCTGCGTCACCTGTGTGATGGAAGGCGTGCGCCCTGTTCTGGCGGAGATCCAGGCTCTGGTGGTGCCCAGCAGCTTCGGAAATCCCCGCCGGGTCAGCAACGGCGTGGAGTACAACCGGGCCATGCTCCTGCTGGCTGTGCTGGAGAAGCGTGGCGGGCTGCTGCTTGGGAACTGTGACGCCTATCTCAACGTCATTGGGGGCCTGTCCCTGGACGAGCCTGCCGCGGATCTGGCCGCCATGCTGGCGCTGGCTTCCAGCTTTCGGGACAAGCCTGTGCCAAGCGACCTGGCCGCCATCGGCGAGGTAGGCTTGACCGGTGAGCTGCGCGCGGTGAGCAATCTGGGTCAGCGCCTGTCTGAGGTGCGGCGGCTGGGCTTTACCAAGTGCCTGATCCCAAAGCGGATCCAAGGGAAGCTGGCCGCTCCGGAGGGGCTGGAGCTGATCCGGGTGGCCAACATCCGGGAGGCGCTGGCCGCGCTGCTGTAATGGCTCACGGCTTCTGCGGAGCATTTTCCGTCCATCCCGGTCCGGGACCTCGGACCGGGACAGACCGGGGAACGAAGTTGACACAGCCCAGGCGTCCGGACTGCCCTTGGGAGGCGGCCCGAACCAGGGTGCAACGGCCGTCCAGCTGATAGACGCAGGGATCGGTGCATTGGATCAGACTCATAGGGAGGACCTCCGGCAACTGATTTTTCTCAGTATCTGCCGCTGGAGTGGAGATTATGTAATCGATCTGCGAGCCGGAGTTCAATCTGCGTTCCGAACGGACGACGGACTGAAATAAAGTTGACAGCCATTTCAGGCCGTGGTATGCTGGGAGCATCACAGAACACCTCAGAAAGAAGAGGAGGGGGCGCGCCTGCTGGAGTATCTGGGAAGTACCGACTCCGGTGAGAGGTCGGGAAGAAGCCGCCAATGGCGGCTATGAATTCGGAAAACAGGTCAACAAAATAAAATTTTGTTGACCTGAGGGCAAAACTGCCGTCCTCCCCGAAAATCCGCCGTTTTGCCCCAAATACTGCCCGGCCCGCGCCCTGCGATCAATATGGATTACCGTACCGATGCACCACCGATTTTGCGGGATTTTCTTGTATACCATGAGACCATCCAAGGCCACTCCCGCCGCACGGTGGACGAGTATTTTTTGGACTTGAGAAATTTTTTACGCTTTCTCAAGCTGGACAAGGGCCGCGTGGCCCGCAATACGCCGCTGGACCAGATCTCCATTGACGACGTGGATCTGGATCTGGTTCGCACCGTCACCCTCAGCGACGTCTATTCCTATATGAATTACCTGTCCCGGGATCGGGCTGTCCATCCAAACAGCCCGGACGTCCACTACGGACTGTCCGCACCCGCCCGCGCCCGTAAAGTGGCCGCCATCCGCTCCTTTTATAAGTACCTCACTAACAAGGCCAAGCTGATCACCGAAAATCCCATGCAGGATCTGGACTCCCCCCATCTGAAAAAGTCCCTGCCGCGCTACCTGAATCTGGAAGAAAGCGAGGGGCTTCTGGACTCAGTGGACGGAGTCAACCAAGCCAGGGATTACTGTATCCTAACCTTGTTTCTCAACTGCGGTCTGCGGATCTCAGAGCTCATCGGCCTGAATGTAACCGATGTTCGGGGAAATCAGCTCCGGGTGCTGGGCAAGGGGAACAAGGAACGGATGCTCTATCTCAATGAGGCATGTCTCAGCGCCCTGTCCGACTGGATCACAGAGCGGGATATGCTCACCCTGGTGGATCAGAACGCGCTGTTCGTCACCCTTCAGAACCGCCGCAGAATCTCCCGGGCAGCCGTCCACAAGCTGGTGAAAAAGCATCTGGCCGCCGCCGGACTGGACAGCACACAGTACTCCTCCCACAAGCTGCGCCATACCGCGGCAACCCTGATGCTCCAGAACGGCGTGGACGTGCGCACCCTTCAGGAGGTGCTGGGCCACGACCATTTGAACACCACCCAGATCTATACCCATGTAGACAATGAGGATCTGCGCACTGCGGCCCGGGCCAATCCCCTGGGCAGAGTCAAAAAGCGGGGCAGACCGCCGGAGGGACAGGACGGGACAGAGTGAACCGCTTCTCCCCTTCCCTACCCTGGAGAAAATCGCCAGCGGCGTCCGGTTCGACAGCCGGACGCCGTTTTTGATCAAAAACAGTATAAAATGAGAACGAGATGTAACGAAAGCCAATTCCGGAGCCACTCATCCTATGAAAGGAGGGGCAGCATGAAGGAGTTATTGGCGGAACTGTTTGACCGCTATCATCAGGACGTCTATACCTATCTGTACAGCCTGTGCCATGATGTCTCTCTTGCAGAGGATCTGACCTCAGAAGTCTTTGTGGAGGTGGTCCGGTCTATTGCCGCCTTCCGTGGGAGATCCGACATCAAAACCTGGATGTTTTCCATCGCCAGGCATCAGTGGTACCAGCATCTCCGCAGAAAGAAACGTCAGATCCCAACGGAGAGCCTCCACGACCTGTATGATTCACACTTCACCGGGCTTCAGTCCCCTGACCTGTCCGGCGAGGTGGAGCAGGCCGTCCACGAGCTTCTCTCCTCTGAATCGGAGCTGACCCGCAGGGTATTCCGAATGCGCCTGGAGGGCTATTCCTACTATGAGATCGCATCGGAGGCAGGCATCTCGGAGAGCTCCGCCCGCGTGGTATTTTTCCGTGTCAAAACGAAACTCAAGCAATATTTAGAAAAGGAGGGCCTTCGCCATGATCCAGATCACCTGTGAGATCTGTATGGATCTGATCCCCCTGGTCCAGGACGGCGTGGCCGCTGGGGACAGCGTCTCCGCGGTGGAGCAGCATATCCAAAGCTGCCCCCAGTGCAGAGCGATGTGGGAGGGGCAGATCCCCCACTCCGCGGACAGCGGCCGGATCCTGGAGAAGGTCCGGCACAGGACCCGTGTTTTTATGGGGATGGTGCTGATGTTTGGGATATTCTTCGGGCTGAGCCTGACCGCCGGCAGCGGGCTGTTTCTGAACAGCCTTATCATGCCTGTGATCGGCTCCATCGGCTACTGCCTGTTCCGCTGGAAATCCCTGTATCTTACCCCGTGCCTTCTCTTTGCCACCCATCTGGGCACAAATGTTCTCAAAATGTTCCGGGGGACGGAACATTTTGACCTGGCCTCCCTCCTGCTGTGGTCCGCGTTGTACGCGGTCTTTGCAGCCATCGGGACGGTGATCGCCGGCCTGCTGCACATTGTATTCCGAAAGGAGAATTAGCGTGAAATGGAATTTGAGGAAGACGCTGGCCCTGGCTTCCGCCCTTGTCCTCATCGGGGGGCTGGCCTGGTTTGCCAATGCGCTGAACGGGAATCCAATCTCTAAAATGATGGCCCAAAGCACCGCTGAGCGGTATCTTGCCGAGACCTATGGAGGTACGGATTACTATATCGACCATATCTCGTACAGCTTCAAGGACGGAAATTATCACGCCTTTGTCCGCTCTCCCTCCAGCATGGATACAGCATTCACTCTGTCCCTCAATATGCTGGGCTCTCTGCGGGGAGATACCTATGACAACGTCCTGAGCGGGTGGAACACCGCCCTCCGTCTCGACGAGGAGTACCGTGCGCTGACCGACCGGGTGCTGGAGGATCCCGCTTTCCCCTATCAATGCCACATCGGGTACGGCAGTCTGGAGATCTATCCCGCAGAGGTGCTGAGCAGCCCGGAAGCTGCCTCCGAGGTCCCCGACTACGCCCTGAGCCAAGACGAGCTGATCCTGGACCATATCTATGACATTCCGGCGCTGGGCAGGCAGGCGGGGCATCTGATCCTCTCTCTTGAGGAGGAGCCATTAACCTTTGAGTCGGCTGCCAACATCATGTTGGATCTGAAGGCCCGCTTCGATGAGGCGGGGGCTCCATTCGCGGCGATGGACCTTACCCTGCTTCCACCCCTGCCAGAGGAGGGACCGCGGCCAGATGGGGAGATCTGTGTGGAGGACTTCCCCTGTGACGCGATCGTTCCGAATGGACTTGCGGACCGCATCCGGGAGGCGGATCAGGCCTTGAAGGAACACTACGCCCAAGAGGATGCGGAACGGAAGCGTCAGGAGGCGATCCTGTCCCAATCGCATCTGGCGTCATAAAAAGTTACCAGACAGATGGATAAAAGCCGGAGAAACCCGTAATACAACGGTTTTCTCCGGCTTTTGTGTGGAAATATGCTTTTTTAGAGCAGGCTGCGGATGTAGTCCAGGCCTGCCTTGGCGGCATACTCAGGTGGTGCGGCCCGGTACTCAAAGACCAGATAGTCCTGGTAGTGGATCTCCTTGAGCGCCTGGATCAGCTTTGGAAAATCGAAGTGATCCCCATCCGGAGCCATCCGCCCCACATCAGAGATGTCCACCTGACCAATCAGTTCTCCCGCCCGAAGGATCTCCTCACAGAACTGTGTCTCCCCATTGGTGTGCAGGTGGATGGAATCCAGCTGAAGCCGGAGGGCGGAGCTATGGAAGGAGCGGATAAAGTCCGCTGTTTCCGCAACGGAGCAGTAGGCGTCGGAGTCCATACGGCTGATGGCCTCCAGGGCCACCGGAACGCCCAGGGGCTCCGCCTGATTCAAAATCTCCTCCAAGCTGGCGTGGAACAGGGATCCGTAAACATCCCGGCCTCCGGCATCCCGGGTCCAGCCCAATTGCGCCGATGATCAGCTTTGCCCCGCCCAGCTCTGCACAGACCGGCAGGAAAGCCAGCATCCGGTCCACAGCCGCCCTTCTCCTGTCTGCGTCCGCCATACCAAGGCCAAGTCCGTCCACGGTATAGACCCTCCCTGTCGCCAAACCGGACGCCTCCAGGCCGCAGTTCTGCAGTGTGCGGAGAACCTGGACCCAGTCCCGCTCATTCGGATCTTTTACCGTCAGGGAAAGCGCGTCATAGCCCAAATCCGACGCGCGGCGGGCGCAGTCATCCAATGATCCCATCAGAGGTGCAGTGTTGCTGGAAAAGGTACCGTCCGCCCACACCGCGCTGGTCTTCATCGCCATATCAACAACTCCTTTTTATGCCGGAACTGCCCGGTCAACACGATAAAAAACAGACAGCTGATGGAGGCCTCCATCAGCTGTCTGCTGTATACGAAGAAGGATCAGACAGCCTCGCCCCGAAGGAACTTCTCCAGACGGTTCAGGCCCTCCTTGATGTTCTCAATGGAGGTAGCATAGGACCAGCGGACGAAGTTGGGCGCGCCGAAGCTGGTGCCGGGAACCACAGCCACCTTACCGTACTGAAGGAAGAGACTGCCGAAGTCGTCGGAGTTCTGGATCACATGGCCAAAGAACTCCTTCCCTACCAGCTTCTCAATGTTCATCATCACATAGAAGGCGCCGTGAGGCTGGATACAGCTGACCCCCTCGATCTGATTCATGCGGTCCACCATGTAGTTGCGGCGCTCCTCGAACGCCTTCCGCATGGCCTCCACAGTCTCTTGGGAGCCGGACAGGGCGGCCGCCGCGGCCTTCTGGGAGATGGAGCAGGGGGAGCTGATACAGTGGCTCAGATAGTTGCCGATCAGCTTGGAGATGTTTGCGGGGGCGGCCACATAGCCGATGCGCCAGCCGGTCATGGCATAGGACTTGGAGACGCCGTTGATCAGCAGGGTACGCTCCTTGATTTCGGGGCTGATGGCGGCCAGGCTGACAAACTCCTCATTGTCATAGACCAGATGGTAATAGATCTCGTCGGAGATCACGTACAGGTCGTTCTCCACGCACACCTTGGCGATGGCCTCCAGCTCGCTGCGGGAGTACATCATTCCGGTGGGGTTGGAGGGGTTGTTCAGGATCATGCACTTGGTCTTGGGGGTGATGGCTGCGGCCAGCTTCTCCGGGGTGATCTTGAAGTGCTCCGCCTCAGAGGCCTCGACCACCACCGGCACGCCGCCCACCATCCGGATCAGCTCGATGTAGCTCACCCAGTATGGGGCAGGCAGGATCACCTCGTCGCCGGGATCCACCAGCGCCCGCAGCGCCGTATAGACGCAGGGTTTTGCGCCGCTGGACACAGAGATCTGGGACGGCTCATAGTCCACGCCGCAGTCCTCCTTCAGCCGCTGGCACACGGCCTTGCGCAGCTCCACGGTGCCCGCAGAGGGAGTGTATTTGGTATCGTTGTTCTGGATCGCCTGAATGCCGGCCTCCTTGATGTGGTCGGGGGTGGGAAAATCGGGCTCACCGGCGCCGAAGCCGATCACATCCAAGCCATCAGCACGCATCTGCTTAAACATCGTATCGATGGCCAGAGTGGCGGACGGCTGAACGGCCAGTGCGATCTTGGACAACTCTTTCATACTCAAATGCCTCCATCATCATTTCAATTTACAGCTTCTAAAAATTGCAGGATTTTATGCGCTAACAGGAGTAAACAGCAGGTAGATGCAGCATAACTTGCGTTTTCTAAGCGTTCCCGATCTGTTTTCCTGTGTTCCATGGTGAATCCCGCAGGATGAAAACTCACGCTGTGCCATATTATAGCCTCTGACTTGCAAAAATGCAACCTCTCTTTTGATGAAAATCAAAAATTTTGAATGATGGATTCCAGATAAAATGCAAAACCGGGGTTCCGCAAAATGACGGAGCCCCGGTTACGGCTTGCTTTTCTGTCTTACATCTGTTCCCGGATCCGACGGCCCATCTCCCGGGTCCCAATGGCGGTCTCCCCTGCCTTGGCGATGTCAGCGGTCCGCCAGCCCTGGGCCAGCACTGCGTCCACTGCGTCCTCGATGGCCTGGGCCTCGTCGGGCAGGTGGAAGGAGTAACGGAACATCATGGCCACGGACAGGATGGCAGCGATGGGGTTGGCCTTGTCCTGGCCGGCGATGTCAGGGGCGGAGCCGTGGATGGGCTCATACAGCCCGGGGGCTGTGTCACCGATGGATGCGGATGGCAGCAGACCGATGGAGCCGGTGATCATGCTGGCCTCATCCGAGAGGATGTCGCCAAACATATTTTCCGTCACCACCACGTCAAACTGGGCGGGATCCCGGACCAGCTGCATGGCGGCGTTGTCCACCAGAACATCCTCATACTCCACATCGGAGTACTCCTCCGCCAGGCGGTGCATGACGGAGCGCCACAGGCGGCTGGTCTCCAGCACGTTGGCCTTGTCCACGCTGGACACCTTCCCACGGCGCAGGCGGGCCAGCTCAAAGGCCCGGCGGCCAATGCGCTCGATCTCCAGCTGGGAGTAGGCCATCCGGTCGGCGGCCTCCTCTCCCCTGTCCTCGGTCTGATAACGTTCCCGCTTGCCGAAGTAGATGCCGCCGGTGAGCTCCCGGACCATCATCAGGTCGATCCCTTTTTCGGCTGTCTCCTTTTTCAGGGGGCAGGCGTCCGCCATGGCTGGGCGCAGGACGGCGGGGCGCAGATTGGCATACAGGCCCAGATCCCTGCGGATGGACAGCAGGGCGGTCTCCGGCCGCTTCTCCGGGGCGGAGGCGTGGCCCCACTTGGGACCACCCACAGCGCCCAGGAGCACCGCGTCGCAGGCTTTGCAGGCCTCGGCGGTTCCGTCGGGATAGGACTTCCCTACCGCGTCGATGGCGCAGCCGCCCATGAGCACGTCAGTGTAAGTAAAGGTATGGCCGAATTTTTCTCCGATGGCCTCCATGACCTTGACGGCCTCGCCCACTACCTCGGGGCCGATGCCGTCGCCCCGGATCAGCGCGATCTTATAGTTCATTTCGCCACCCCTCTCTCCTTCAGGGCATTGAGCAGGCCGCCACTCTGGATGATGCCGTCAATAAACGCGGGGAAGGGCGCGGCCTGCCAGGTCTTGCCTTGTGTGGAATCGGTGATGATGCCGGTGGCAAAATCAACCTCCACCTGGTCCCCGGCCTGGATCTCCTCCGCCGCCTGGGCGCACTCCACAATGGGGAAGCCGATATTGATGGCATTGCGGTAGAAGATGCGGGCGAAGGAGGGAGCAATGACGCATTTCACTCCGCAGGACTTCAGGGCCAGGGGGGCGTGCTCCCGGCTGGAGCCGCAGCCGAAGTTGGGTCCGGCTACCACAATGTCTCCAGCCTCCACAGTGGAGGCGAAGTCGGGGTCGATGTCCTCCATGCAGTGGGAGGCCAGAGCCGCCGGGGACGGGTCGTTCAGGTGGCGGGCGGGGATGATCACGTCGGTGTCCACGTTGGCGCCGTACTTATATACTTTCATAGGTTCCACAGTCCTTTCCATTTGAATTAGGAATTAGGAATGAGGAGT
>SCPN01001639.1_pt1 | contig 16441 bp, 14 predicted proteins | sample 6106831 | NCBI WGS metagenome assembly SCPN01 (sample SAMN10720447, study PRJNA508395) | human gut metagenome | isolation source: Participant 1, 0 month
GAATATCCCAGACTCTGTTTTGAGGCTTTTGATTTTTTCATCTAGGTAAGCCGACAAGTACTGAAGAACATTCTCTTTCTTTCCGGATACCAAATCAATAATGGCGTAGTACAGCAAATTGTATGGATCCGATCTATCGAGTCCATATACCATTTTCTTGAATTTTGTATATAGTGGGTCATCGACCAACTGCTTGGTGTCCATCTCGGAATACCTGTAGTAACCCGAAATAAGTGCGTCCAAAAGTAGATCACAGTAAAGGGACTCCAACCCACCTTTGTGTTCAGAGGGAGCTGCGTTCAATATTTGGTCGCAAGAAGAAAAATCTGTTGAATTATCAAGTAGAGTCTTGTCGAATTGCGCGAGAAGATTATCGGCTATTTTTTGAAGGGTGCTATCCGTTGCCATTGCAATACCTCCATGGTGATGATTCTGTGCTCATATTGTACCGTTAATGGCCGGAATTGGCAAGTCAATGCATTTTGACTAATACGTTGTTCCTGTGTATGCACAAATACCTCCTATTTTCGGAAGTACGCCGCCTGCCCCCAGGGGATCCTAACACGGTTATTGGTGAGCAGCCAGAGCACAGGTATGCCGGATGAGGCCTCATATTCCGGGAAATCGCTTTTCCCATCTGTCATGATGACGATTTCTGAAGGAACATTGTCAGACATATGTTCCCGAACATAATCAAAAATGCACTGGAAACTTGTCCCGCCTCCGCTATATGGCTTCAGTTGCAGCAGGTTTTCCGCACTGGTAATGGGAACTACCCGTCGGACTTCCGAATCAAAGAAACCGATGGAGCCGCTAAGCATCCCGCCGAATTGCTCAATAGCTGCGCAGATCTCGGCGGCGGCCATGGCCACTTCCTGATCTTTCAAAGAGGCAGAGATATCAACCATGAACAAAACATTGAGCCTGGGCGTTTCAGACTCGTTGTAATCCGGCAGAAAGAAGTCCAGGTCCTGCAGCCTGCGATCGGGAGGGGTAAAGCTGTAGTCCCTTGTTTCGTCCATGATAAAGTGGTTCAAGAGAGATTGCCAATCGTGAGTCGTGATTTTCGATCGGTGAAGGACGCGCTCACAAAGGGTGCTACTGTCATAGTTTTCTGCATCGCGGTCCTTTGAACCCCGGATTTCCCGAATTGCCTCTTTGAGATTCGCACTCGGGCGTGTTGTATACTCGAAGATGAGATCGTCCAGTTCGTCATCATCATCTGCTTCCGGGCGATATACTTCAGGCATCTCCTGCTTGCGGAACCCTTTGCACACTCGCTCGATGATTCCTCGAATGCGCTCAGATGGAATTAGGTCATCGGGATCAGGGTCATCCGGGCTGAGAATCAGGACCCCATCCTCGGTGCGGGCGTTCGGCCTATCCCACCACTCATCTGAATCCAGCAGGAGATTGCGGCGCTGCGCATCACTCAACGTGGAAGGATCCAAAGGTGTCATCTGAAATGCCTCGTAAGGCGTCAACTCGCAGCCTTCAACTTTGGGATAAAAAGTCTCATGGTGGATCTCGCCGATTCCAGGGAGCTTGTCATCCGTGAAGTCATACCGGATAAGCGAGGAGTTGACAACGATATTGCAGGCAAAGTGAAAACGGTCACCTTTATAAAACTGCGGGCGTGAGAGATGCCCTAACCGGATATGCATGAGCTGGTGGCAGAGCGCAAAATCCAAGCTGTTGTCGTCGAGCTTTTCCAACCAGCTCGCGTCAAAGTAGATGCAACTCCCGTTTGTTGACATCCGGCGCACATCCACATTGGTGACAAACAACATCTCTACCAGCGGCGCCGCCAACCCGGCTCCGTGTCAGAAGCCGATACCGGGCCTCCTGGAGTTTTTTTGAGCTTATTGATTCGCTTATCAGTCATTTCATGCCTGCCTTAACCGCATCCAGGTATATTGCGTTTTCTGCAAGAATGGGGCGGAGCTTAGGGATGAGCTGATAATCATGGAGGAGGTTGGTGCGGAAAGTCCAAGGAAGATCACAAGCGAATACTATAGAGTTGTTGATGAGCTCCTTTTCCGGATGCTGATGCGCATAGGCGACCATCTCAGCCCTAAGGGCCTCCTGCATTTCCGGAGACTTCTCAACAGCAGTCTTTTCCGGCGAAGATGTCTTCGATTGAAGGCAGGTTTGAAAACAGAGTGCACCATTTCGCAAAATTGTTACGCTTGCCCCGATACAGCCGGATATCAAAGGCTGAATTGCGTCCATGTTTTCTGAGATATTGGTAAAGGATGTTGCTGACCATCTCCCAGGAACGAGGTGTTGGAAAAGCCAAGGTGGATTCAGGGCTATCGGAGCGCATGAGAGCGGTTGGGTTATACTCCAGAAAACTGGTGACAAAGCGGTGAATGCCTGATTTGACAGCCCAGTCGTGCCAGGAGTCAGGATCGCCCTTCACAGTAATGAAGAGACGGTTGGCTAATGCGCGTGGCATATTATAGGCAACGGATTTATCGGTAACGCGGTTGCCAGCGGCAATGACGATACAGTTCTCCGGCAGCTTATGCTCACCAATAACGCGATCCAGCGTGATCTGATAGGCAGCGGCCTGCACCGACTGCGGTGCGGCGGTGATCTCGTCTAGGAAGAGGATGTTGATCACATCTTCACTTTCATCCATCTGGAAAATCTGAGGCTTCAGCCACACCGATAGGGTTTTATCCGCGTTGGTCGTCGGGATGCCTCTGAGATCTACCGGGTTGAATAGCAACAGGCGTACATCTGTGATGGAAACCTTTTTTCCGGTCTTAGCCTGGATGTTGCCCGCTATCTCACGAACACCCTGGGATTTGCCGATACCCGGAGGCCCCCACAGCATCACGGAGGGAAAAGATTTTAGTGGGGTACCGTTTTTGATGAGCTTGATATAGGCCCGGGACAATAGGCTCACAATCTGATTCACATTCAGTAAGGTCAAATTGGTTTCGTTATCAGTCATTTCTCGTGCAGCCTTTCTGACGAATGATGGTTTTTTCTGTGCTTAGGAGAATTATTGGCAGAAGCGCTGTTTCTGAACGGCAATCCGCTTTCTCATCAGCGTGACAAAAGCGCTTGGTTCAATGACTTCCAGCACCGGGCCGAAGGACAGCACCCTAATAAGCATCTCGGTCTCATCGTCCTTGTCGTAACGGAGCCTGATCTGATAGAGCCGATCGGCCAACTTCTGAGTCTCTTTTTCAAAATGGGAGAAGTGTAGCAGCACACGTTCCAGCCCGTTGCGCTCGTCATGAAGCAGCATTACAAGCTCTTCGGAATTTTCCTGAGGCAGCGTGATGGATTTGGGATCATAGGCATCCAGCAACTCGCATGAACGCACACGAGCCATATTGATCGTGTTGAGCCGTCGCTTGCCGGTTGCCAGTAACCTGAACTTATCGTCCTTGGCGGAATATTCCAGGCGGTAAGGTATACACTCGATCGAATGGCGGGCGCCGGTATGGCCACGGAACCGGATACGCAGTTTTCTCTTCTTTCGAATTGCCTTCAGTGCTGTTTGGAAGCAAGCTATGTAGGCGGGATCCCCATACGGATCTCCGTCCGCGTACTGGTCAAAGAGAATGAAGGTGTCCTGAGCATACAGCGGATCAACATCTTCCAGCCCGGTCGTGTCCGGATCAAACAGAGCGATTCTGGGATCAGACAGCAGCGCTTTGAGCCATCTCTTTTGGAGCATTGTCAAAGGCATGGTTGGCTTGTGGTGAAGTATGGAATGATACTCCTGATCGAGTAAAGGCCAGGTTCCGGATTTCAGCGCTGCCGGAATTGCAAGCGCGCTTTCCGCGAAAGCCTTTTCCCGGACAAGCTCGGTCATTCTTCGATCTGTCAACTTCCCATCGGATGCTTCGGAAAGGACAGCTGCGACGACATTGAAATAGCTTCCGTAGATCTCACTGAATAACATCGTTGCCACCTCCGTACAGAGCGTCCATCCGAGCCAAATCTTCTTGGAACATATCCAAAACATACTGGCTGGAGCATTTGAGATCTACAATGCGGCCGATGAAGGTGCGCAGCCAGGGCAGTATCTCTGAGGCATCATAGACATCGGCTGAAAACCTGCAAGTCTGTGAGTCCAATAGTTCGACTGTACCATGGCGCTTCTCGCGCTCCAGGCGGTGCAGCACGAATTCCTCGCCCGGGTCAAAATGGACCGTCATTTCAATATGATCCAAATTATGGTCGGGACCCGTTGAGACACCCCAAAGGTGCTGGTCAAACTTCTCCTGGTACCCTAAGTACTTGCTGTAGTGTTTCTCGACATTCCCAATCGTGACCTTTTTGATGGCATCCAACCGGAAGAAAGATAAGTGCCGCCCCCGGTAATGGTAGCCGAGCAGATACTGGCGCCCGGACTGGGTGCTGACATAGATCTTCAGAGGACAAACCGTCCTTTGATAGTCGCGGCCACTCCGCAGGCTCCTGACGGTCAGTTCCGCAGCTCTTTTTTCATCGATTGCCGCCAACAGATCACAGAGGACATCACTGTCCAGGGCGTGGAGCATGTAGTGATGTTTGAATCGGAAGCTATCAGAAGGTTTTTCCAATTTATCGATCAAGAAGGAGCCAATCACCCCGAGTGGATCCTCCTCGGAGAAAAAGGATAGGGCGTCTGCCCAGGTATTCAAATCAACGGTGTTATCATCCGTTCTCCGGTAGAGTACCTCACGACCGCATTTCTCGGAGCTTAGCAGACCAAGCGCCTCATATTCCTTGAGCTTTTTCCGCACGGTGGATTCGTCTGGAGAGAAGGCGCCGCTGAAATGAGAGAGATAGTCATCATTGATGCAATCGACAATCTCTCTGGAAGAAAGCGCGCTGCCATCGGCCAGCAGGTCCATCACATAGAAGTGGAGGGTGATGTCCTTATCGGTAAAGCTTTTGGCTTTAAAAGCCTTGTGGAGCGGGTTGTGTGGGATCCGTCTGCTGTCAACCGAGAGGAATACATTCTTGCCGGATGTGTCCTGATGGAAGGACATAAAGTCGCCGATCCAACTCTCAATTCTTCGCCGCTCATTATCGTAGCTGCGGGCACTCTTGATGCTGTACTCTTCCCGACTCTTAAACCCATAGACATAGAATTCGCGCATGTAGCTCCGGATACGCTCAAAACTCTTGACCAACTCACTATATGCCACGAAATCCACCTCCTGCAGTTTATGGCCTCATTTTACCACAGGAGGTGTCCAAATGAAAGAACAGCTCCTTGCCAACTGCGGTCTGGAATGGGTTTGAACCAATTTTTCGCAGACTTTTAGGTAGTTGCTCTTGAGTTCGCAACTTTTTTTCCGTGTTTTTCCTCTGAACAGGCAGTATTCTTAAATCACGAAAAGCGCATACAGCAAACCCATGCATATGACTTTTAATCATAGACGCTGTTCTGGTCTGGCGTAGTAACCTCTCCGGAATAAAGAATGCGCTTTGTAAAAGACGCTAACAGCATTATCTATTAACATTAGCTCAACGAAGGAGCACCTGCTTTCGGGGCAGGCCGACAAAGGGTGAGACCCCCTTTATGATGATAAAGGACAGCGTCTTGTCGAATACATCTCCGGTAGTTCAGATGGTAGAACGGGAGACCCCAATCTCTGTGTCGTGGGTTCGAGCCCCACCCGGATGATGTATTCACTCCTTAGACAAAAAGGCACCAACAGCAAAGATCGAATAGCTAAGATGGTTATAGCAGGCGGTTCATACCCGTCGTTCGTGGGTTCGATTCCCACTTCACATGGTGCCTTGTTTTATCAATAAAGATGCCCACAGCAACACCCAACGGTCTTGAATCCGATCCGATGCAGAGGTCAGGGCGCCGGTCAACTGGCGGCTTAGGACTTGCGATATGTCAGGCATCTTGTGAAAGGCACCAACAGCAATTCTTGGTAACAACTACGACTAGAAATCGTACTTTCGGGTTCAAATCCCTGATGGTGCCTTGTATAACCAATTCATCACGGAGGAGTGATTTCCATGCTGAAGTTTCTAAAGAAAGAAGCAAATATGACCCATACGGAAAATGGCGCAGTTACATATCGAACCACCCAGTCTGAATGTCTGGATCTGTTCGCTACGATCGGCGCCCTGCGCAGAGAGCGTGACGAGGAGATCACGAATCGCTTCCTCCGCGCCTATGCCGAAGACGCTGATCTGGCCATGAAGACCCTGTTCTTTGCGAGAGATATTCGTGGCGGTATCGGCGAGCGCCGTGTCTTCCGTACCATTCTGAAGTGGCTGGCCAACAACGAGCCGCGATCCCTGGAGAAGAACATCCAGTACATTGCAGAGTATGGACGCTACGATGACCTGCTGGTCCTGATGGGCACCACATGCGAAGGCAAGGTGCTGCATCTGATCAAAAAGCAGCTGGCAGCCGACTGTGCCGCTCTGGAGGCTGGCGAGTCCGTGTCGCTGCTGGCCAAGTGGCTTCCTTCCGTCAATGCCTCCAACGAGGATGCGATCCGGCAGGCAAAACAAATTGCCCAATCACTGGGAATGAACGACGCCCAGTACCGCAAAACGCTGAGCGCCCTGCGCGCCAAGATCAGCATCATCGAGAACAACCTGCGCGAAAAAGACTACACACCTTCGATTACCCAAGCAGCCCTCCAAGGCCATGTTCAAGTATCGTAGGCCTTCATGCGAAATGATGGAGACCGCTATGATGAATTCATGAGCCGTGTCGCCGAGGGTACGGAGCAGCTCCACACTGGCACCCTGACGCCCTATGAGATGATCAAGCCCTTCTTCGGTCGCGGCGATATCTCCGATCAGGAGCGCAAGGCCATTGACGCAACATGGAAGACACAGGAGGATTTCACTGGCGGTGAGAACGCTCTGGTCGTCATTGATGGCTCCGGCTCCATGTACGGTGGTGCTGATCCCATCCCCGCCACTGTGGCGCTGTCTCTTGGTATCTACTATGCCGAGCGCAACACCGGCGCATTCCAAAACCACTTCATCACATTCTCTGAGAATCCCAAGCTGGTGGAGATTAAGGGCAAGGATATCTACGAAAAGGTGCGGTACTGTCACCAGTTCAACGAGGTCGCCAACACCAATATCCAGCGTGTGTTTGAGTTGATCCTCAAGACTGCCGTGAAGAACCGTGTGCCCCAGAAGGATATGCCTGCCAAGATCTTCATTATCTCCGATATGGAGTTCGACTACTGTACTGAAGATTGCTCCTTGACCAACTTCGAGTATGCGCAGCGGCTCTTCGAGGAACATGGCTACCAGCTGCCCGAGGTGATGTTCTGGAATGTGGCAAGCCGTAATCAGCAGCAGCCCGTCAAGATCAACGACCAGGGCGTTGCGCTGGTATCCGGCTGTAATCCCCGAATCTTCTCCATGCTGAAAGCCGGCATTCTTTCCCCCTATGCCTTCATGGTGGATGTTCTGGGTTCCGAGCGTTACGCGGCGATCGTGGCATAATAGAGCTGACGCAGGAGGTGATAGCAGGTATGTTATCGCCTCCTGCTTTTTCTTTCCCAACAAAAGTGTTGCTGTTGGCAGAGATGAACCGTAAAATAAAGAGTATGAAGGAAAGGGAGATCGTTATGATTACGATTCAAGGTTTATATAATACTGCGGTCTGTTACACCCCCGAGTTGGAGGAGGCAGCCCGCAAGCAGATCCAGACCGTTTGCGATCAGGCCGAGTTTGCCGGCTGCAAGATCCGGATCATGCCCGATGTCCACGCTGGCAAGGGCTGTACCATCGGTACCACCATGACCATCCAGGACAAGATCGTGCCCGGTATGGTTGGCGTCGATATCGGCTGCGGTATGGAGACTGTTGAGCTTCGTGAGCGGGAGGTCGACTTTGAGAAGCTGGACGCCCTAATCCGCAGGGAGATCCCCTATGGCCGTGAGGTTCGAGACATTCCTCATGCACTGAACGCTGAGATCGATCTGACTCACCTCCGCTGCACAGATCAAGTCAATCTTAACCGGGCCATGCGCAGCATCGGCTCTTTGGGTGGCGGCAACCACTTCATTGAGGTGGATCGCGCGGAGGATGGCCGGTTGTTCCTGGTGGTCCACTCTGGCAGCCGTCATCTGGGCACCGAGGTGGCTGAGCACTACCAGAATGAGGGTCGGCGTGCCCTTTGGGGCGGCGCCCAGTATCAAGTTCGAGCCGCCATTGACCAGCTGAAGGCCGAGGGCCGGTTCCAGGAGATCCAGAAGACCATCAAGGCGCTCAAGAAGGAGCACGAGCTGAATATCCCCAAAGATCTGGCCTATGTGGAGGGTAAGCTGTTCGAGGACTATATCCACGATATGAAGCTGACACAGCAGTTCGCCATGCTCAACCGCAAGGCCATGGTGGATGTTATCATGACTGGCATGGGCTTCACGGCGGTGGAGACCTTCACCACCATCCACAACTATATTGATACGGACGCCATGATCCTGCGTAAGGGCTCTGTCTCCGCCAAGGCCGGCGAGAAGCTGCTGATCCCCATCAACATGCGTGACGGTAGCCTGATCTGCAGCGGCAAGGGCAACGAGGATTGGAATTGCTCCGCACCTCATGGCGCCGGCCGGCTGATGAGCCGCAAGGCGGCCTTCAATGCTCTGTCCATGGAGGAGTTCCAGAAGGAAATGGAGGGTATCTACACCACCTGTGTTGTGCCCGACACGCTGGACGAGTCTCCCATGGCCTATAAGAGCATGGAGGAGATCGTCGCTCAAATCGGCCCTACTGCGGAGATTATTGAGCGGATCCGTCCTGTCTATAACTTTAAGGCAGCAGACTGAAATACAATGATGAAAGGCGGTGTTGACCGTGGAAGCATTGATCAAAGAAAAGCTTCATGAAATCGAGCAGCGGGAGAACTGCCGCATCCTTTTGGCCGTGGAGTCCGGTAGCCGTGCTTGGGGCTTTGCTTCTCCGGACAGCGACTATGATGTGCGCTTCATTTATGTGCGCCCCAGAGAGAGCTATCTCAGGCTCAACCGGGTCCGTGATGTGATCGAGCTGCCCATCAATGGTGTTCTGGACATCAACGGTTGGGATGTGGACAAGACACTGAAGTTGCTCCATAAATCCAACCCCACCGTATTTGAGTGGTTTTCCTCTCCCATCGTGTATCAGACCACTGACTTCACTGAGGCGTTTAAGCCCGTCATGCGGCGCTACTTCTCGTCCAAGAGTGGCCTTTGGCACTATCTGCAGATGGCGGAAGGAAACTATCGAGAATACCTGCGCGGCGACATGGTGAAGGCCAAGAAGTACTTCTATGTACTGCGGCCAATCCTTGCTTGCCGGTGGATCCTTGAAAAAGGTACTCCGCCCCCAATGCTCTTTTCTGAACTGGCGGCGAGCCAGCTTCCGGACTACCTGGAGAAAACCGTTGCGAAGCTGCTTGATCTGAAGATGAACTCCCCTGAGGTGAAGATGATCCCGAGAATCGATATCCTCAACGCTTACATGGATCGGAGCATTGCAGAGGTGCGTGCTCTGGTGGAGCAGTATCCGAGAGAAATCACGAAGGACTGGGAGGAACTCAATGCGCTGTTCCTCGCCGCACTGGAGATGTGATCTTATGATGAAATTGCCACCACAAGTGAATACAGCATTTGAGATGCTTGAAGCGGCCGGCTATGAGGCGTACCTTGTTGGTGGCGCAGTGCGTGATTATGTGCGTGACAACAGTCCTGCGAAGGATTGGGACATCACCACCAACGCGCTCCCAGAGCAGGTGGAGGAGATCTTTACAGGCTACCACCTGATTGAGACTGGCTTGAAGCATGGGACTGTAACTGTTGTGATCGACCAAGAGCCTCTAGAAATCACGACCTATCGCGTTGACGGGGACTACTCCGACCATCGGCATCCGGACTCAGTCAGCTTTACCCGCAGCCTGAAGGACGATCTTGAGCGCCGGGACTTCACCATGAACGCTCTGGCCTACAACCCCAGGACAGGTGTTGTTGACTTCGTAGGAGGCAAGGCGGACATTGCCGGCGACCTTGTCCGCTGCGTGGGAGATCCAGATCGGAGATTCCAGGAAGATGGCCTGAGAATGCTCAGAGCCCTTCGCTTCGCCTCCGTGTATGGCATGACGATCGAAGCTGCCACGGCAGCGGCCATCCACAGGAACAAGCACTTGCTCAAAGGTATCGCTGCGGAGCGCATTCTGGTTGAGCTTACCAAAATGCTCTGCGCTCAGGGCGCGGCAGGTGTTCTGCGGGACTTCGCCGATGTGCTGGCCGTCCCGATCCCGGAGCTCACACCCATGTTTGGCTTTCCGCAGCATAATCCACATCATGACAAGGATGTCTGGGACCATACCATCGCGGTCATTGAAAGTATCACCCCTGAACCGGTGCTTCGTTGGGCAGCCCTGCTGCATGACATTGGGAAGCCTTCCTGTTTCTCGCTCGCCGAGGATGGCATTGGCCACTTCTTCGGGCACTCGGATCAGAGTACTTCAATGGCGGAGAGTATCCTCAGTAGACTTCGCTTCGATAACGCCAGCAAAGAACAAATTGTAAGACTCGTTCGCTATCATGACATGCCCATCACGGCCGACAGGAAGCCAATCAAACGGCTTTTGAGCAAGCACGGTGAGGATGCTACCCGGCAACTGATCGAGCTGCACAAGGCAGATACGCTTGGTCAATCGGCCATCTGCAGACACCGGATCGCAATCTTTGAGGAAGTATCGCAAATGATCAATGAGATCCTGCAGGAAGAGAGCTGCTTCACACTCAAGGACTTGGCAGTTAATGGACATGATATGATGACATTGGGCTTTCAGGGACCGACCATTGGCCGTGTGCTGCAGGAATGCCTGGATGCAGTCTTGGATGAGCAGATCCCCAACGAGCATGAGGCGCTGATGGCCTTTGCAAAGGATAGACAGCTGAAGAGTTAATACCAAAACGGCAATACCAAGCAGGTATTGCCGTTTTGGTATGCACAGGAACTTAGGTGGGTTGTAGGGTTTTGTCGATGGTCGTATAATGAGTGATGAAGCAAAGTGACGATCGTGAGGTTGCCTTTGACTTCGATTATGCTACTCACTTGTTCCGGCAACTCTCTAAATCGCATCACAAGGGAACATTTTCCCTATTTTTGCGTCTATATCAATAAGGGATTCATGGCTGATATGAAAAGGAGGCTGCTGATATGAAACAGAAAAAGAAATGGGTTATTCCCCTCTGTGTGATAGGAGTCATACTGCTACTTTGTGCGGGTGGCCTTTGGTATATGATAAATCACTCCATGAGTTTCTCTGTCGGACGCTGCTTAGTAGCGGACAACGGATCGTATATGTTCATCGATGGAAACTCACCCATTATCATGAGCAACCGAAAGGATAAGGAAGGTCTGTTCTCTGGCTTGGGGACCGGCGATAAGATTTTGATCTTCCACGATGGGATTGCGGATACCTATCCAGGCAGGACCGGTGCGTATTGGTGTGTGAAATTGGAAGACGGTACGCAGGCCGATATTCCGGAACAGGTCATAGAAGAGCTTACGGAACTCGGATGGACCATTGTAGGAAATGAAGCTGATCCAGATTCCGTGACGCCTGAACCGGGAGCATACGCTTTTGAGGCGCAGTACATCCGGACCAATGGCGGACCTGAAGATGGCTATCCTTACCACACCGTGATCAGTTCCAGAGCGGAATTGGAAGCCTATTACGAGGCATACAAGGACATTTATAGTCTGGAACGAAGAGAGACAGTCTACTCCGACAGCACAATCGGCTTTTTGGATGCCTGCGACAAATACGATAACGCCTATTTTGAACGGCAGAATCTTGTTCTGATCGTACTGCAGGAAGGCAGCGGATCAATTCGGCATGAGATTACAGATGTGCGTCGTCACCGTATTGAGAACGGTGCATTGGATGGGTGGGACATTACGATTGACCGTAAGGTCCCTGAGGCAGGAACAGAGGATATGGCTCAGTGGCATCTATTCCTTGAAGTGCAGATGGGCGATGTGATCAAGGCCACCGACAAGGTTTGGATCAATGGAAAACAGAGCGAACGCACTCCGGCAATATCCGGGCTTGTTGGTATCAGTCGTACTCCGTCGATAAGCGCCTATCAGGATCCCTGGGGAGTGAAGCTTACTGCAAAGAATATTACCCCGTCTGGATTGACCATTGTTTGTACGCAGCAAGATGGAGAACCAACCGGTGAGCTGCAGACCGGCAGTTACTACGGACTCGAAATGCTGCAGGATGGCGAGTGGGTTGCGGTCGAGCTGCTTCCTATGGAGTATGAGCTTGCCTGGACGTCAGAAGCATGGATGATCCCTAACAATGCGGAAACAGAATGGGAAGTGAATTGGAGCCGCCTGTACGGAGAGCTTCCCGCAGGTTCCTACCGGATCAGCAAATCGGTTATGGATTTCCGGGGTACCGGTGATTATGACACCAAAACCTATTATGCAGGCTTTGATCTCGTGGACGCCGCTGACACAAGTAATGTTTCCTACGAACACGGCGGATTTGGCGTCAGTGTGCCGCTTCTTTCTGGTTGGGAATACAAGGTTGAGGAATACAGTGCCGATGGCATGAGCTATGGCGTCAGTTTCCGACCCGCTGGTGAAGATGGATGGATCGATTTCCAATATTGGCCTACATTCGGCGTCTGTGGCACCGGATTGTCAATGAAGGAATTTGGAAATGGTTCCATGGGCACCTACGATGGCGGTGCTATCTGGAACTTTATCAGTTACCCTGCCAGCAAAGGCAACTTTGTGGCAACGACCCAGGGTGTAAATAGCTGGTGGTCACGCTACGGCGAGACTGCTATGGAAATCATAACGCAGGTAATCTGCACAGACACCATCGTAGACTAAGGAGGGTACGCAGTATGAAACGAATTGTAGCGCTATGCCTCGCAGCGGCTTGCCTGATTTCTATGATAGGCTGCGCAGGAGATACCAATATGGACGAAAAGAAACCAAACAACTCCGCATCGGCCTATGCTCTGGCACTGGCTAGCTATCCGGAGATGGCTCCCTACCCAAACGAGATGGAGTATTTTGATGAAAAGACCGGTGAGTTTGACAGCGATGGCTTTGATGTGGTCTATGACGCCTGGCAGTCGGACAGAAAGGCCCAATGCAGTCAGCCGGAAGGCTATGCAGACGGTCTGGAACCGTTCTTCGCCAGTTCAATCCGAGAGTTTCTCAGCAATTCCAACGGGGAGAACAAGGTATACTCTCCTCTGAGTGTTTACATGGCCCTCGCCATGCTGGCAGAGGTGACGGACAGTGAAAGCCGCCAGCAGATCCTTGACCTTCTAGGAAGTGAAAGCATTGAGGCTCTGCGCTCCCAGGCGGCCAGTGTTTGGAACGCCAATTACAGCAATGACGGCGCCGTGACAAGCATTCTGGCAAACTCCCTGTGGCTGAATGAGTCCGTAAATTTCAACCAGTCCACAATGGACAGTCTGGCAAAGAATTACTATGCGTCCTCCTTCCGTGGTGAGATGGGCAGCGAGGAATTTAATCAGGCCTTGCGGGACTGGATCAATGAGCAGACCGGAGGACTGCTGGAAGCGCAGGCCGATGGCCTGTCGATGGACCCCGAGACCGTTATGGCTTTGGCCTCTACCATCTACTACCGAGCCAAGTGGCACAGTGAGTTCAATGAGGCCGGAACGGAAAAGGGCCTGTTCCATCTGTTCAGTGCTGATGGAGAGACCGTGGAGTGCGACTTCATGCACAAGGGCGGCAGCAACACCTATTACTGGGCAGATCAGTTCGGCGCTGTTGCTCTGAGCCTGGAGGGCAGCGGCAAAATGTGGTTCCTCCTGCCTGATGATGGCGTGGCTATGGATGATCTGCTTGCCGATGAGCAAACGATGGAGTTCCTAAACAGCAATGGAAACTGGGAGAACAGCAATCACCTGATCGTGAATATGTCCGTTCCCAAATTTGATGTTGTCTCTGATCTTGACCTGCGTGATGGCCTGAATGCGCTGGGTATTACCGGTGTATTCGATGCCACGGTGGCCGATTTCAGTCCCATGACTTCGAAAGTTGCAGAGATATTCCTTTCCAAAGCCGACCATGCAGCCCGCGTTGCCATCGATGAAGAGGGGGTTACCGCAGCGGCATATACCGTCATGATGATGGCTGGTGCTGCGGCGCCACCTGAAGAGGAAATGGACTTCGTATTGGATCGACCGTTCTTATTCGCCATTACTGGTGCAGATGGACTTCCACTCTTTGTTGGCGTAGTCAATAGACCGTGAACTGAAAAAAGGCAATAAGAAAACGGCAGTGCCACAATGTGGCATTGCCGTTTTCATGTATATCCGATGCATTGAGTTGTTTACCCCTCATAGGACTGCGGCTGGTAGCCATAGTGCTTGGCAAAAGCTTCATAGTCAACCCATTTCGGGTTGTCAAAGATCCTTGCAGCGTAGAGCTCAAGCGTGTAATGCTCCAGTTCTGCTTTCGTCTTTAACCAATAGGTGTGCTCCTTCTCCCACTCCAGGAGTTTATCGAACAAGTCTTCTTCGTGGCTCCGGACAATGAGCTCACGCACCAAATCGAGCCAGACATCGTTCCTGATGTCTCCAAGATCCGTCTGGATACCATTGCGGTACCCGTACTTCTTATCTCTCCCAGAACCAGAAAGAAGAATCGATTGACCAGTGCTGAAATGTGCGTGTAGATCTTTATGCGTGAGTTGATCTCTGTTAGGAACTGCCGATAGTGAGTCAATAATCGTGCGCGGATACATAGACATACCTCCATTCTGGTAAGTCTTACGGATTAACGGTCGAAAATGCAACAAATCGATCATAATGAGCAAAAAAGGAAAACCGCGCCACACTGTTGTCGCCGTTCTGTGATATAATCGAACTATGTCGAATAATCAATTCCCTTTGGATCAGCCGCATCCGACCATCATCAAGAAACGACCGGATTGACAATGCACATATTATGTAGTATTATTGTAGTGCAAAGGAGGCTTGAACATGGATTCCAACATGACTTTTCGCATTGATTCTGAAGTGAAAGCGCAAATGGCAGCCATCTGTGATGCACTGGGCATGTCAACTTCTACTGCCTTTAATATTTTTGCCAATGCCTTTGTTCGAGCAAAAGGCATGCCTTTTGCTGTCACGATTCAGGAGCCTGTAACAGCTGTGAGCCGCGAAAAAATGCTGGCGGACACCGATCAACTATTGAGCGAGTTCGCTTCTGACTATAAGAGGATGGCAGAATGATTTGGGTTACAGCAGAAGATGTCGTAGCGATTCATAGCCGTATCATTCAAGTTTCTGGTGGCATTGATGGTCTGCGTGATCGTGCTGGATTAGAAGCGGCTATTGCCGCACCCCTTCAATCATTTGGAGGAAGATCTTTCCAACTGACATAGAAATCGCTCGTATTGGGTTTGGGTTAGCGTCCAATCACGCATTTATCGATGGCAATAAAGCGAATTGGCGCCATGGTCACGCAACTGCTACTCAAATGGAATGGATATCAGTTCCAATTGGAGCAGAATGAGCTGGCCGATATGTTCATTGGTATCGCGGATGGCACAAAGGACGAAACGGAGCTTCGGTATTGGATCAACGACCATATTGAATAACGAAAAGGTTGCCTCACGCAATAATGTGAGGCAACCTTTTTGTTAAAGCCGACCTGATTTGACGAAAAAAAGCCGGGCTGTTTTGTCGGATAGCCGGAGTGTTTTGGCTGCATGGCCGAGTTGTTTTGTCATTTTATCGGCTGTTTGATGTGGCGAGCCACATTTCGTCATTTCATAGGCTCACTAAAGAAGAGAAACCATTATCTCAGCTTATCGTTTCGATTTCTCCAAGCAAATCATTTTTTCCTGAGTTGCTAATTTTATCTGCAAAATTGACTTATTTATGAGGACTATCATAATCTGCACGCGCTGGAACACAAGAGCAACTTTTTGAAATAACGTACCTTTGAGGAGTCTGGACTGGCTCCTCTTTTTTGTTGCACAAATTGTGCAGGCGGTGCTTGCACAATTATCAACCTAACATCTGCATTCCATACAATCTCGATATTGTCCTCCTGTTGTTCTGCGTTATGCTTTCTCCGTGCATTTTCGTATTATTTATTCTGCCATCTGACTTCGCCCTTGGACAGAAGCGGATAACAGATCAGCTGATCTGAATCAGATTTTCCGCATGCATGTCAACCGCTTGGCGATCTGATGATTATCATAAGTCGTATAATAATAAATACCTTTTGCTGTATTACAACAGGACGTGTATATCGTGATCTCATATTTGCCTTCTGTCACCTCACAGCATCCACGCTGCTGATCTACGGATCCTAAGATATGGAAGAACTGGCTTACACTCCTCATCCTCTTCTTCACCGGAGATCGAATTTAATTTGAAAGGCAACTTTCACAAATCTTGACTGGCTGGAAAGATCTCCAGGTATTCCCCAT
>SCPN01000999.1_pt1 | contig 16411 bp, 17 predicted proteins | sample 6106831 | NCBI WGS metagenome assembly SCPN01 (sample SAMN10720447, study PRJNA508395) | human gut metagenome | isolation source: Participant 1, 0 month
TATGCAGTGTGACAATAACTCATCCCGCATAGTACACCGCATTCGTAGAATAACTGATCACTGCGATGGTCACCGCAAACAACGCCAGAGAATACCCGACGATTTCGAGTAACATCCCATGCCCCACGGCACTCTGTGCCATGCATGCAGCCAGCCGCTTATCACATACAGGCTGCATCACAGCCGCGGCCAGATAGTAGAGCGCCATGAGCACCGCCAGCTTCACCATAGGTACCGACGCCAGAAAGATCAGGACCGCCACCGCTGCGGCACCCGCCGTGTTCTTTATGAGAACCGCCGATCCCATCAGAAGATTTGACATCGCCCCGGCCCCTGCGCCGATTCCCGGAACCGCCTCGATGGTCCGCACGACCGCCGCGTTTTTCATGGCATCCGCCTGGGGCAGAACCAGCCCCTGGATCAGGTGAAATCCCACAACGATACCGAACATGGTCTTCACGGTCCACCCCACGACTTTTCCCAGGAACTCCGTCATCACCGAGAACATTTCTTCCCGGAACAGATTTCCCACCAGGGAGAGCACCATGTAGAGCTTCATGATCGGCAAAAGGAATCCCGAAACCACCGCCTGGATCACGCCAATGGCCCCCAGCGTGAATCCGCAGACCGATGCCGATGTCACCGCCCCACCCGCCATAGTCACTGCAAGGAAATATGCCGGGAGCAGAACCTTCATGAACCCTAAGATATCCCCTGTGGTCTCCTCTGCGATGCGAATACTGGCAAAAAAGCTCGCCGCCAGGAATGTCTGCACGCAGATACAGATCACGTAGGCCCCCGTCTCCGAGAGCTGGCTGGAACCGAAAATTCCGAAAAATCCGGAACATGCCGCCCCGCACAGGGACAAGATCAGGATTTCCGCTAAAAACGAGGTGTTTGTCCGGATCTCCGAGAACAGTGCGGAGACGATCCTGTCCTTTCCATATAAGAAGATGTTCTCCGCATCACCTTTCCGGATCATGTCCATTAAGTCCCGGAATGTAAGTCCCGCTGTATCATCACCGCCGATCTGGTCTAAATACTCCTGGATTTCTGTAACGTCAATATCTGCTATCTCATCATCCTGCTGCGGTTCCGCTCTCTGCCCGAAATCCACTGTTTCCGCTGTTGGCATCGGAATTGTCCACAATCCAGCCTGCCGCCCTGTTTTCTGTCTGAAACCGGTCTGCTCTGCGGCAAAAGCTGTAACCTCACTCTGTCTGATTCCCCAGAATATCCCCATAACAAGCCCCAGCATCAGAAATACATTTCTCTTCCATCTCATTCCATAAACACCTTCAATGTCTCCACCAGCGACAGCACCACCGGCGCGCTCACCGCGAGGATCGCCAGCTTCCCAACCATCTCCACCTGGGTCCCCACCGCAGAGTATCCGGCATCCTTGCAGATCCCCGATGTGAACTCTGCGATATATGTGATTCCCGCCATCTTGAATAACGCCGCCAGATACACATGCCGGATCCTGATCCCGTTTCCTATCTCCCGCAGGGTGTCCAAAAGCACACCCAGTCTTGCCAGACCAAGAAATCCGACTCCGATGGATGCCGCCAGAACCAGGTACACCGCGTACTCTGGCTTCAGCGGTTTTAACTGCGCCGCAAGTAAAACTGCCGTAAGCCCCAGAAGTGCCGCCTGAACTACCGCCATAACTCTCCCTTCTTTCACAGCGAAAACAGATTTTTAATTGTCTCAAACAGATCATAGATATACGGCACGATCCAAAACAGCACCAGGATCAATCCTGCGAGACTCGTGAGGAACGCCTGGTCCTCGCGCCCGCTGTGCTTCAACACCTGACACATCACCGACACCAGGATCCCCACCGCCGCGATCTTAAATATCAGATTTACCCCCATAGTCTCCCCCTTACGCAAAGAGTACCAGAATAAAAAGTCCTGCCGCCATTCCGAGAGACCGGTAAAGCTTCGTCCGGCTCTCCATCTCCTTCTTTAAGAACGCCAGGGAGTCATCCGCCTGTTCCAGATAGAACAGGATCGTCCGCTCCTGGGTCTTTTTGTCCGCGTAACCGAGATTTTCCCCCAGTGCCTGGAGTGCTTCAAGATCCTGTTTTCTTAAAGGAAGGTCGTCCGGGAATTTTTCCATCTCTTCCTTCCATATCTCAGCAAACGCCTTCCCAGCTTCTTCCTCCATCCGCTTTTCCACCCGTAGAAAAAAGAGTCCTGCCTCCGCCGCCATCCCGGAATTCCCGTCTGAAAACCGGCTGCCGATCTCCTTTAGCGCCTCCGGCAGCGTCTCGTTGGAGTACAGGATCCGCGCCTTCAGATAGACCGCCATCTGCCGGAAGATTCCAAGCATCTTTACCCGCATCTCCCACTCCCCCGCCAGCAGAAAACCTCCAGCTACCGCCGCTGCCGCCATGCACAAGAGTCCTAAATATTTCATGTCTCATCCCCCGTCCACTCACGATCTATGTCTTGTTTAAACCTTAACTTCCTTTATCCATTCGCTGAAAATTCACATCATAAATTCCCACTATCGTTCCCGGTCCCGGAACTCCGGAAAGAACCACATACCGGGAAAACACCTTCGCTTCCGCCAGTTCCCGCCACGCCGGCCGCTTCATGATATCCCCAACATCTGCACCATGGACCGTCGCCAGAATCCTGCACCCGCAGTTCATCCCATACTTCATCGCCAGGATCTCGCCTTCCCCTCCTGCCTCGTCCACCGCCAGCACCTGGGGTGCCATAGAGCGCAGCATCATGAGCATTCCCTCAGACTTAGGGCACCCGTCCATCACGTCGGTCCTGGGCCCCAGGTCACACTGGGCAACTCCTCCAAAACACGCTGCGATCTCCGAACGCTCGTCCACCACGGACACATTCTTCCTGCCCCATGTTCCCCGCAATTCCTGGATCAGGTCCCCAAAGTGTTGTCTTTCCTGCTCCCGGCGGGGAGATCAAAAGCGTGTCCAGAAATGTTTCCCCATCCATCAGGTACGGCAGCACGTTTTTTGCGCAGCCCTTTACCTCATGGGCAACACGGATATTTAAAGATGAGAGATACCGGACCGTCCTCACATGTCCGTCCTCCACCACCGCTTTCCCTGCGATTCCCACACGGTGTCCCCCGCGGATCGTGAGGAATCCCTGGCTGATCTCCCGCTCGTAGGCGTACAGCGAATGCCTGGAACAGGTCTCCAGAATCCCGCGGATCAGCTCCTGGTCTGCAAGAACTACGCTCCGGTCTTCTCTTATCTCCAACGACCCCATCTTTTTCTTTCCATAACTTTCCGTCTTTCCACAGGTCCCATCCGAAAAAAGGAGGTTTTCCCCGCTTTCCAGCAGTATCATCACCGGTTTTTCCGTCCGGATTCTGATCTCCCGAATCGTTTTCCCGTCTGGAACCGCCTGTTTCAGCAGTCTTTCAAAAGTTTCCGTATTCATCCCGCGCTCCTTTCTCCCCGTGTTCTGCCTGTCCGCCTTTCCCGGAATTGATACAATATATGAACACCCCGGATTTTTATGATATTTCTCGGAAAATAAAAAAGCACATCCACCCAGTCAGTTTCACCTGACCAGACAGATATGCTTTCTAATTCCATTATTTCTAATTCCATTATTTCAAATACCGGCTGTTAATCCCCGTAAACCCTGATAATTCCGGACACCTCACGCAGCACGGACATGCCCTTCACGATCATCAGCGCGTCATTGAAATGGCGCTCCAGAACGGAATCCGTGATCACAACAAGCTCTGCAACACCGTCCCTCGCGCGTTTCTGAACGACCTGGGCGATGCTGACATCGTTGTTTCCGAGAACGCCCGCAATGTTTGCGAGGGCGCCCGGCTTATCCGCGACCTGAAGACGGAGGAAATATCTCGATCTCGTCTCCTCGATCGGCTTCACCGGATAATTCTTGTACGCCACGCCGCCATTCCAGCCACAGTTGTCGTGAACGATATTTCTCATGACGATGATGATATCACCCATAACGGCGCTGGCCGTCGGCATCTTTCCCGCACCGCGTCCCATGAACATCGCGTCATCGCAGGCCTCGCCGTGTACAAACACCGCGTTGAAGGAGTCGCGGACCGTCGCAAGCGGATGCTGCTCCGGGATCAGCATCGGGTGAACCTTGACCTCGATCTTTCCGTCCACCAGCTTTGTAACGCCGAGAAGCTTGATCACATAGCCGAATTCCTTCGCGTAGCGGATATCATCGGAGGTGATCTTCGTGATCCCTTCCATATAGACATCGCTGAAGGTCACCTTGGAGTTGAACGCCAGGGAGGACATGATCGCGATCTTTCGTCCCGCGTCGTAGCCTTCCACGTCCGCCGTCGGATCCGCCTCCGCGTATCCAAGCTCTGTGGCCTTTGCCAGCGCTTCCTTGTAATCCATCCCCTCTTCCGACATCTTTGTCAGAATGTAGTTCGTGGTTCCGTTTACGATTCCCATGATCTCCGTCAGCATGCTGCCTGCGAGGCTCTGCTTTAAGGGACGGATGATCGGGATCGCGCCTGCGACTGCCGCCTCAAACTGGATATCGCAGCCGCTGTTTTCCGCCAGTGACAGGATCTCCTGTCCGTGCTCCGCGAGCACGTCCTTGTTGGCGGTGACCACCTGTTTTCCGGCTTCCAGGGCCTGCACGATATAGGTTCTCGCCGGTTCCACGCCACCCATGAGCTCGATCACAAGCTGGATCTCCTCATCTTCCAGGATCTCCTGCCAGTTGTCCGTCATGATCTCCTTCGGAATCCCCGGGCGGTCCTTCTTTGTGTTCCGCACCAGAACCTTCTTAATTTCCAGGCTGGCACCGGTCTTCTGGAACATCTCATCCTTTAACATCTCGGCGAGGGCATACACGCCGCTTCCAACCGTTCCAGCGCCGAGAAGCGCCGCCTTGATCACATTTCTCTCTCCCATGGTTCGTATCTCCTCTATCCCCGGCATAGCCGCATTAGTAGCTGCAGACATCCGTCAGTCTTCTCTTTTATTCTTCCATGACCGTGAGCCATGGACATTTGTCTTTTTTCAAAGTGACGTAATTATACTACACTACGTTAAAAAATGCAAGTAACTATTCAGCACCTTCAGCGTTACTTGCAAAAATCCATTTCGGATCGGCTACGCCGATGGGATTTTTGCCTTCCCGCTTATGTTATCTTACGGTCAGCGCAGCAAGTGCGCAGACCTGCTGAACAGTTATAAATGCAATTAAAAAACACACCATAGATCTCTCCATGATGTGTTTTGTTACTGTGCTTTATCTCCTCACGTATCCACCGGCACATGGTCCCAGTCTGCCTTCTCCCCGGCTCCCACGAGCCAGTTTAACGCTTTATGGCGCTCAAAGACCACACCTCCGTCCATTCCCGCAGGCGCGGGAAGATCCCGCATCCTCGTATCGGTGCATGCCCAGTCCAGGCAGAAGATCATATCGCAGGCATCGAGAAGTTCCTTCGCGCTCCTCGGCTTCGCCGCCTCCAGGATCTCCCTCATGGAGTGAAAGGCTGTCAGAAGCTGCGCCGCCTCCGCCACTGCGCAGAAGTGATCCGGGAAATCTAACGGCCCGTCGATCAGTCCCAGCGCCCACTCCATCACATACAGATTCTCGTACTGCCAGGAATAGGATATCTTCTCTGATTCTTTCGGATCCTCGTTGTGCAGGTAATTCCACTCCTTCAGGGAGAAGAAATCATCCGCCCCGAACTCGTTGATCCGCTTCTGGATGAATTCCAATGCCTCTTTCTGGCTCATCTTTTTCGCCAGCATGGCCTCAGAAAATACCGCCACCAGCATGAGCGCCACCGCTCTCGCCGCGATCTCATATGGTGTCCGGCAGTCTGCCTCCGCCTCCGTCTCCAAAAGCGGGTAAAATACCGGAACATACACGCCCCGCGCCTCAAACTCTCTCCGGTTCTTCTCCCTGCGGTTCAACTGTTCCGTCTCGATCTCATTTCCCGGAACATAGCCCACCGCTTTATATGGCAGAAACCGCTCCATCTCACTGTTTCCGTTTCCGTCCAGGATCAGCTTCTCCATGCCGGACGCATCCAGGCAGTAAAATCCCCTTTTTTCTCCCCTGAACGCCATGACTGCACGAAGATCGGAAAGAACACGAAACAGTGTCTGCTCCATATTTCTCTTCGCGGCCTCCTCTGCCTCTGTCAGGAATTCGGACTCTTCCCCCTCGAACACATAGTCCACCGAAACGATACTCTCGGTTCCTTCCAGCTGATAGAGAAGATTCGTTTTCACATCCACCACCGCGGTCTCGACCCTGGAAAAGTGGCCTCTTGCCCGGTCAGACCAGCTTCGGACCAGCTCCTGCTCCTCGTCGCCCGCGCTCTCGCAGTAGATCCTGAGCGTCACATTCAGATTCCCATTGTGAAGTTCCAATCCTGTATCATGTGCGCTGCCCGGAACGTCAAAGGCGTCCCGCAGGCACTTCATGATCCGCTCCTGTGAAGATTCCTTGCAGAAAAGAAAGATCTTTCCCGCTTTCTGTTCCTCTGTCACTCGTTTTGCCTCCTTGCCAAGTCCCCATTTTTTACTTATGATATGGTTCTCCCTGGATGATCCGGTAACTCCGGTAGATCTGTTCCAGGAGAATGACCCGCATGAGCTGGTGCGGGAATGTCATCTTTGAAAAGCTCAGTTTATAGTCGGCCCGTGCCAGGACCTGGTTGGAAAGTCCTAAAGATCCGCCGATGATAAACACGATCTGGCTGATCCCCGACACACCCCATTTTCTATTTTGCCGCAAGTTCCTCAAATCCAGCATGTTTCCGTTGATCGCAAGGGAACGACAAAGCTGCCATCCTTGATGTTAGACAGAATCCGCTCGCCCTCTTTCTCCTTGATCTGTATGTCTCCACCGCTTCGCTGGCCCCATCCGGCGTCTTTTCGTCCGCCACCTGGACGATCTCCAGCTTGTTACCGGCTCAGGCGCTTGGAATATTCCGCGATGGCGTCCTGAAAGAACTTTTCCTTGATCTTTCCGACTGTGATCAATGTGACCTTCATGATTTCTGATCCCCGAATTCCAGGATCATGTCGTACCAGACTGCCCCGCCGTGGACAGACTTGGAAATGCCCATGTTTTTGTATCCAAATTTCGCGTAATAGTGGATCAGACGGTCCTTGCAGGTGAGGATCAGGCCCTTTCTTCCCTTATTTTTCGCGTCTTCGATCATGTGATCCATGAGCGCCGCCGCGATTCCCTGGCAGCGGTAGTCCGGGATCACATCCAGTCCGAAAATAGACTGGTATGCGCCGTCCGGCCTATGGCAGGCGGAATTTTCGTACATCTCGTCATAAATCGTTTTGGAATCTGTGGCGCAGCCATTGATGAAGCCTATGATCTTTCCGTCCGCTTCCGCAACAAAAAAGCACTCCGGAAATGCCGCGATGCGGGCCTTAAAAGATTCCTCTGCTGCGGCTTCCGCCGCCGGGAAGCAGATTGCTTCCACCTCGGTAACTGCCGCAAGGTCCGTCGGGCGGACTGGGCGAATTGTGTATGTCATAAAATTTTTCTCCTTTAGGTTTTAATTAATTTTGTTGGTTAGTCCGCAGTGGAGCCCTGAATTGGGGCAGGCCCCAACTCAGGGCTCGCGGGCATTCGCCCTATAAGATCAACTGTCCGACTTTCGGCTTATGTGCAAGCACAACGCCGAAAGTCAGCCTGTTGATCTTGCACTGCTCATCGCTAGGCGCGGAAGAAATAGCCTACGCCCCATTTTGTGTGTACATACTTCGGATCACTCGGGCTAGGCTCAATTTTTTCACGCAGTCTTCTCACATGCACATCCACCGTGCGGACATCCCCGCTTACCATGGCCTTGTTTCCCCATACATACTCAAGCAGGGACTCACGGCTGTAGACCTTATTCGGATTTGTGACAAGAAGTTCCAGCAGGTCGAATTCCTTCGCGGTCAGGTTGATCTCCTTATCTTTAATGAAGACTCTGCGGCTCTCCCTGTCAAGCTTTAAGTCGCCCTCTGTGACTACGCTGGATTTCTGGCGTTTCGCGGCGCCGCTCTTCTTATTGTTTCTGCGGATGATCGCCTTGATCCGCGCTTTTACTTCCAGGATATTGAACGGTTTCGTGATATAATCGTCAGCGCCGTACTCCAGTCCCAGGATCTTATCCATATCATCGCCTTTTGCCGTCAGCATGATGATCGGCATCTCGGAAAACTCACGGATCGTCTGGCAGACCTCAAATCCATCGTGTCCCGGAAGCATGACATCCAAAAGAACCACGTCATACTCCCGTTCTTTTGCCCTCTCGATCGCCTCATCGCCGTCGTAAGCACAGTCCACCTCATATCCATCCTGTTCCAGACTGAAGCGGATTCCCTTCACGATCAGTTTTTCATCATCAACTACCAGAACTCTTGCCATTTCTCTCCTCCACGTTATGCTGTAATGCGCAGGTCCTCTCCTGCTGCTTTTCTAATGTCTATGACCTGATTTCCGCCTCCTGTGTTTTTAAATGTCACAATCAGCATGAATTATACGTTTTTTGTAACTGTTCAGTAGGTCTGCGCACTTGCTGCGCTGACCGTAAGAAAACATAGGCTGGAAGGCAAAAATCCCATCAGCGAAGCTGATCTGGAATGGATTTTTGCACGTAACTATGAAGGCACTGAATAGTTACCGTTTTTTCATCTTTTCACACCGTAATATTATCCTTTATCTTCTGAAACCCGGCCTCTTTGATACCGGATATCTTCATGATATCCTCGATTTTCTTAAAGCCACCGCTCTTTTCGCGGTAGCGGATAATATCCTCGGCTTTCGCCTCCCCGATGCCCTTTAAGGTCATCAGCTCCTCTTTTGTCGCCGTGTTCAGGTTCACAAGCCCGGAACCGGAGGTTCCGCCCTGACCGGTGTTTCCTACTGCAGACCCGCTGCCCGCCGGAAGCGACGCGGCCTCTTTCTTATTGTAGATCGTGATCTGCATGCCATCAGAAACTTTTGAGGCGAGATTTACACTCTCCCTCGCCGCGTTCTCCGTAAATCCCCCGGCGGCATCCACTGCCTCGTAGATCCGGCTGTCCTCCGAAAGCTCATACACACCTGGGGCTGCCACCTCTCCGCAGATATACACATAAACTCCGGATTTTTCAGAGTTTTCCACATATTCCTGCGTCTCCACGGTACTTTCTCCCTGTACACTGCCATTTTCATCCCTGAATGGTTCCTGAAGCTCCTGTTTCTCGGTACTGCTTCCAGAATCCCCCTGCGGCAGGCCGTCGCTTTTTGCAGAGCCGTTTTTCTCCCAGCTGATGTTCCCATCCGCATCCAGTGATCCGCTCATAACGACCGCTCCGGATTCATCCAGCTTCTTGATTCCACTCCGGCTTCTTGTCATCCCAAACACAAGTCCGGCTGCGATCAAGAAAGCCGCGGCCGTCAAAATTTTTTTCTTATCTTCTTTCATACATTCCCTCCTGAACATTTTCAGGGGGATCGTTCTGCCTGTCTCTATTTTACCGAATCAGTCCTGTAAAAACAAGGGCATTTTTGTTATGTACGCTCTCCATTATAACCTCAGTCCGATTTTTTCTCAAGCCTCGCATTCTCCTTCTCGCACCGAGCATACTCGATGCCAAATCAACCGTTCTCTGGCTTTCTCCCGCCAGATATTTCACGCTCCGCCCACCTGCTTTCATTGCAATTTCTTTAAAATTATGCTATATTTGGCAAAAAGCGTGCAAAGACCGTTTCACCCGCTCTGACAGCGAAAACAGCACGTTCAATTTAATCATACTTAAGGGGAATTACTGCTATGGAATTACATCTGATGCACTTTCTGATCGTCTGCCCGCTGGTATTTCTCGCCGGTTTCGTCGACGCGGTTGCCGGAGGCGGAGGACTGATCTCACTCCCGGCTTACATGATCGCCGGTCTTCCAGTCCATTTTGCCATCGGAACAAACAAATTAAGCTCCGGAATGGGAACCACACTGGCAACAGCTCGCTTTGCGAAAAACGGTTATATTGCCTGGAAGAACGCGCTTCTCTGTATCGTTACAGCTCTCATCGGTTCCTCTCTCGGTGCAAAACTTGCTCTGCAGTTAGACGATTATTATTTTAAGCGCCTGATTCTCGTGATCCTGCCCTGTACCGCCCTCTATCTCACATTTGGAAAACCGTTCGTGGGAGAAAAAGAGTCTTTCCCGGTCCGCAAGATGATTCTTTTCAGCGCTCTGATCGCCTTCATCATCGGCATCTACGACGGCTTTTACGGTCCCGGAACCGGAACATTTCTGCTGCTTCTCCTCACTGGAATTGCCCACATGGGACTGAAGGAAGCCAACGGGATCACAAAAGCCATCAACCTGACAACGAACCTGACAGCCCTGGCGGTCTACCTCATGAACGGAAAAGTAATTTTCCTTCTTGGCCTCATTGCCGGTATCTTCAGCATCGCCGGAAATTATCTCGGAACACGCTGTTTCGACAAGGGCGGCGCAAAGTTTGTAAAACCCTTGATGATGGTGGTTCTGGTGATCTTCTTTATAAAGACATTGAGCGAGATTCTCGGTGCCTGATACATATCTGCAAAATCCGATCCGGCAGAACGAAAATACGGAGATCCGCTGGGCCCCACTTACGAAATGCTTCGAAAAAGAAAGACTCCGGAACAGATCATGGAGTCCGCGTCGAGGACCATCCGGGACCTCAGCGACCGGCTCACAGTGGATGGGTTTAAAGAATGGTACGAAAAAAGACAGAAATGAAACCTCACATTTCTGTCTTTCTATATATAACCTTGTTCGTAACTATTCAGTACCTTCATATTACGTGCAAAATCCATTCCAGATCAGCTTCGCTGATGGGATTTTGCCTTCCAGCCTATGTTTTCTTACGGTCAGCGCAGCAAGTGCGCAGACCTACTGAACAGTTACCCTTGTTCTTTCTCTTAGTTTTCCTTCATATACTCCGGTGTCACATCTCTTCCAAGGCCTTTCAGCATTTTCTTATCGCTGCGGATCGTTGCGCATGCAACCGTTGTCAGCATATTGCCGGTAATTGTTGCGGATGCTCCGGAGCAGAATGCGGTCTCACCATCGTTTGTCAGCAGCGCGCGGCCTGCGCCGAGGCGGATGTTTGCCTCCGGATTGATATAGCGGAAGAATGCGATGGTGCGGAGAATATCGTCCTCAGAGATTCTCTCCAGATGTTCCAGAGGAGTTCCCGGAATCGGCATCAGGGCGTTTAACGGAATGGAATCGATTCCAAGCTCCGCAAGGCTCACTGCCATATCGAGACGGTCCTCCCATGTCTCACCCATTCCGATGATGCCGCCGGAACATGCGCACATACCCTCTGCCTTGATCATCTTTAGGGTGTTGATCTTCATGTCGTATGTATGAGTCGTGCAGATGTTCGGGAAGTTTCTTCTGGATGTCTCGATGTTGTGGTGGTAGCTTGTGACACCTGCTTCATGGAGACGGTGAAGCTGTTCCGCGGTCACAAAGCCCATGGACGCGCAGAGGTCGATCTTGCATTCCTTTTTCATAGTCTCGTAGGCGTGGATCGCTTTATCGAACTCCTCCCCCGTCAATGCTCTTCCTGATGTAACGATGGAGAAACGGTCAACGCCCTCTTCCTCATGGACGTGACACATCTTTACGATCTCTTCTTCCGGAAGGAAATCATAGATCTCGCAGCTTGTGTGGTGGTGTGCAGACTGCGCGCAGTACTTGCAGTCCTCTGGACATCGTCCACTCCGTCCGTTGATGATGGAACAGAGATCAACCTTATCTCCCACACATGCCTTGCGGATCCGGTCTGCGCCCTCGCAGAGTTCCTTCAGATCGCATGTCAGAAAGAAATTTAAGTCATCCTCTCTTGTAATTCTTCTTCCGTCGATAATTTCCTGTGCCAGTGTCAGTGCGTCCATAGTATTCTCCTTATTTTTCTGATTTTTATGTGCAATCGCCGTTTTCGTCATCCGGGCTTTGATCTCTGGTCCTGGTCCGTCTTCCGGATTTTTTCTCTGAATTCTCATGTTACGATTGTAAACTTTTGCTCTACGTTATAGTTCACAATTATATAAAAAAACGCCGTGAAAGTCAACCATTTTCCGTTTATCAGTTAACTTTCAAGGTTTTATAATTTTAATACCACTACCAAAAAAGGTCCTTCGATACCGGAATTTATATTCCAGTGCCGAAGAACCTTTTTCATCAACTATTTTCCTGATCGTTCAATAAGCTTCCAATCTTATTTTAACTCGTCCGGGATCCACCATAATCCGTCGTTGTTCTCTTCCATGTACTGCTTGAACTCGTCAGAATGATAAGCGTCCACAATTGCCTTTGCCCACTCTGCGTCCTTGTTCTCTTCCTTCACAACGACCTGAAGTACCAGGTGATCCTGGATATCCTCTGTTGCGAGGGCTGTGGACGGGTCGATGCCTGCGTTGTATACAACGCTGCCGGTAATTGCCACATAGTCAAAGTCCTGGATCGCTGCCGGGATCGTTAAGCTCTTCATCTCTGTGAACTCGATGTTATGCGGATTTTCAACAATGTCATCCTGGGTAACTGCGGACGGATCCACATCATCGGCAAGCTTGATCCAGCCGATCTTCTGAAGCATCAGATAGCATCTTGCGGTGTTGGAGGCATCGTTCGGAACTGCAACCTTCGCACCGTCCGGGATCTCATCAACAGATGTGTATTTTGCAGAATATACGCCAGCCGGTACAGTCGGGATCGGGCTGATCGGCACAAGATCCGCATTGTAGTTTGCGTTGAAGTTCTCAGCGTATGCGGTGTGCTGCTCCACGTTGACATCAACATCGCCGTCGTTTAATCCGATGTCAGCTGTCTGAAGATCAGAGAAGTCCACGCCCTTTACGGTGTATCCCTCTTTTTCAAGAATCGGAACGATGGCAGCCTCAAAGAGCTCTGTGTACGGCCCCTGGGATTTTCCGTAAACAATCTCTTTCTTGTCCTCCGTATCAACCGCTGCCGCTGTGCTGTCTGCACTCTCTGCAGCCTGCGCCGCTGTTGTCTGCGCGGTGTCGCTCTTTCCGCATGCCGCAAGGCTTAACACTGCTGCTCCCATAAGTACTCCCGCAATTGCTTTTCTCATAATTTTTTCTCTCCTCTTATTTAAAATTTATTTATGCTGTCTTAATTTACCAGAAATCGTATTTCCGAGAATCTGTAAAAGCTGTACCAGAACCACCAGGATCACAACTGTGAGGATCATGAGCGGTGTGTTCATCTTTTCATAACCGTATGTCAATGCCAGATCTCCGACTCCGCCGCCACCGACATATCCGGCCATTGCAGACGCTCCAAGAAGTCCGATGGTTCCGTCAGTGCAAGCACCATGGAACCTAATGTCTCTGGAACCAGGAAATATCGGATGACCTGCCATGTTGTCGCGCCCATGGCCTCTGCCGCCTCCAGGATTCCCGGATCGATCTCAAGCAGGCTGTTCTCCATCAGCCTCGCAAGGTACGGACTTATATAAACTACTAACGGCACCAACGCTGCCGTACTTCCGATGGTCGTTCCGACAATAGCGCGGGTGATCGGCATGATCGTTACAAGAAGAATAACAAAGGGGATACTGCGCACCACGTTGATGTAGACGCTGACGATCATATATAACGGTCGGTTCTCCACCAATCCGCCTTTTCTGCAAAGCACCAGGATCAGTGCCAGGATCATTCCGATGATCGTTCCGATGAGAAGTGACCATCCAACCATGTAAAGAGTCTGTCCGCCGTTCAACAGCAGACGCTCCACCGTGACCTTAAAGATCTTTGTTTTCATGAGTTCTTCCATCTTACTCCACCTCCAGTCGTTCTCTTAAGACGCCGTTCTTGTCGATCTCCGCTTCCGCCTTATCGATGCTCTCATCATCGCCGATGAGCTGTAAGATGAAGACGCACATGACGCTGTCCTCCAGCTCCTGTACCGCCGCGCCGAGGATGTTGACCACGACACCCTTTGTCTTGCAGATATCGGAGATTACCGGGCGCTTCACGCTGGAACCGATAAATTTCAGACGGTCCACACGGAAGTTTTCTTTCTGTTCCTTCACGAGGCTTATGATGCTGTCCGGGATCTGGTCCCGGATAACCGTCTGGACGAACCGCTTTGTCACCGGCATCTTCGGGGATCCAAAGACCTTCAGAACGCTGCCGGATTCCACGATCTTTCCGCTCTCCATGACCGCTACCTTGTTGCAGATCATCTGGACGACCTGCATCTGATGGGTGATGAGAAGGATCGTGACACCCATTTTACGGTTGATCTTCTTTAAAAGCTTTAAAATCGATTCCGTTGTCTGCGGGTCCAGGGCGCTTGTAGCCTCGTCGCAGAGAAGAAGTTCCGGGTCGGTGGTCAGCGCTCTCGCGATTCCCACACGCTGTTTCTGTCCTCCGGAGAGCTGACTGATGTAGGTGTCTTTCTTGTCATCCAGCTCAACGATCTTTAATACTTCCTTAACCTTCTTGTCGATCTCCACCTTCGGAGTCTTTGCAAGGATCAGCGGAAGCGCAATATTGTGGTACACCGTCTTGGATTCCAGCAGGTTGAACTGCTGGAATACCATTCCGATCTTTCTTCTCAGCGCCCGAAGTTCCGGCTTCTTCAATGTGGAAAGCTCCTTTCCACAGACAGTGACTTTTCCGCTGTCCGCCGTCTCAAGACCGTTTACCAGGCGGATCAGTGTGGACTTTCCGGCTCCGGAAAACCCTATGATACCGCAGATATCACCCTTTTCCACATGGATACTCACGTCGTCCAACGCGTGGACGGTTCCGTATTTTCCTGAAAAGGTTTTGCTTACATGTTCGATCTGGATCAATGTTTCTTCCTCCCCATCTGAGAAGCGCGATTTTAGGACTTCTCAAGTTTTCGCGGTCTCTGTGATTCTCCGCGTAAATAAAAAGCCCGGAAGCTTTTACACTTCCGGGCGCATTTTCTGGCATTAACAGGAAACTATTTTCTGTATACAGGTACATGACCGCACAGCAAAGCTCCTGGCCGTAAAAAACGCCCGGAAATACACATACAACAGCAACAACACATATTGTTCATGTTATTTCTTCCCGCATTTCCCATACCTGTATCTCCTTTCCAACCGCCTGCTATCCTGCAGTCCAATGTTTCCTCATCGTCTGAACTCCCTGTTCGAATCCGATGGCGCTATAATAACCCCTATTTCCTAGTTTGTCAATATGATTTTATTTATTTTAAATCATATATTTAATTTTTTTAAACTTCTTGCATGATCGTTTTAAAATTTTCATATCACTGCTATTCCGAATCAACACGCTTCTCCCATGCCTATATATTTTCCCCGCGCTGCAAAATTCCTCATAGTTTCGAAAATTTTTATAATTTTATATACCAGACTACCTTGCTATCCCGCATATCCTGTGATACGATATCCACACAAAATCGTAAACTATTCAGTACCTTCATAGTTACGCGCAAAATTTATTCCAGATCAGCTTCGCTGACGGGATTTTTGCCTTCCAGCCTATGTTTTCTTATGGTCAGCGCAGCAAGTGCGCAGACCTGCTGAACAGTTACACATAATCCTATAAAAGCATATTCTCTAAGTTTCTATCCGGACTACGATCCGTCTTTTCACATTTCGGAACTTCATTGCTTTTATATCCTTTACCTATTTTCAATCAATTTAAAAGCAGGAGAATCCGAGATGCATTGGAAAATGGCTGATCATGTTGTCCACTTTGCATGTTCTGACTCCTGCGCAAAGGAGGTATGAACTTGAGCACAATTCCAAGTGCGGACATCAGTGACAAAAAGTTCTTTTCCGACGATGAGCGCTACGCTGACCTGATCAATGGACTCATCTGCCAAGGCAGACCGGTTGTCCGAAAAGAAGACCTGCAGGATCTGGACACCCAGACCGGGATCTGGAACGATCCGGCAATCCACAAATCAAAGAACCGACGACGTGTAAAGCTTCGTGATCTGGTTAAAAAAGCATCCTTTGGCGTAAATTTTCTTGTCATCGGTATTGAAAACCAGCAGACCATCGATTACTCACTGCCGCTTCGCTGTATGACCTATGAAGCCGGTGAATATGAGCGCCAGGCCGCAATGATACGCCGCGCAGTTCGAAATGCCGACATCAAACAGAATCCTGGAGAATATCTTTACAGTTTTTCCAAAGAGAGTCATCTCCATCCTTCAATCATCATCGTTCTCTACTATGGCGAGCTTCCCTGGGATGGATCCGTCGACCTTCACGGAATGATCGATTTTTCCGGGATTCCGGAAGAATTTCATCCTTTGATTCAGAATTACCGGATTCATCTTGTGGATGTCCGGCATTTACAGAATACCGATGTTTTTAAGACGGATATCAGGCAGGTATTTGATTTTATCCGGTATTCTGATGATAAGA
>SCPN01000804.1_pt1 | contig 16335 bp, 18 predicted proteins | sample 6106831 | NCBI WGS metagenome assembly SCPN01 (sample SAMN10720447, study PRJNA508395) | human gut metagenome | isolation source: Participant 1, 0 month
TAAATCCATATCCCTCCTGCATAACTTCGAGAATACCATCTGCCATCTCCTGTTTTTCAGGTCTGTCCTGAACATTATCATTATTTACGTTCTGTCTGTTTCTTGGAACATATCCGTCATTATGATTTATATTAGCATGCTCATGTTCGTTTTTTACAGGCTGCACGTTTTTTATTGGCTGTTCCGGTTCTGCCTTAACTGTTTTTTCCTGTTCGTCCTTAGCTGCCTTTTCTTCCTCATCTGCCTTGATAATCGCCTCAATAAGGTCCGCTTTTCTCATTACAGTAATATTTTTAATATGTTTGTCCTTTGCAAACTCTCGTAAAACAGTAAGTGGCAATGTCTGTAATTTTTCTCTCATAAATTATTCACTCCTATTTTTTTAATTAATGTTCTGGAATTATACCGCAGATAACAAATGTATACAAATTGCGGATAAGAATCTTGATTCATCCAAGAATTTAGAATTAACATATATTTATTATACACTATTTTAAAATTATTTCAAACATTTTGTTATAATTTCAATCCTTGCCGCTAACGCTGTAATGTGTTATTATTAATTAAATATGTTTTTTTGAAAGGATGGACTCGACCATGACAAATGCAGAAAAAGCACTTGCTTTACATGAAAAATGGAATGGAAAGTTTGAAACCACTCCAAAGATGGATATTTCAACAAGAGAGGATCTCGCTCTCGCATATACACCCGGCGTTGCTGAACCTTGCAAGGTTATTGCAAAAGACAAGGAAGCCGCATACAAGTATACTATAAAAGCCAACACTATCGCTGTAGTTTCTGACGGAAGTGCCGTTCTCGGACTTGGAAATATCGGTGCACATGCAGCTATGCCTGTTATGGAAGGCAAGGCTGTTCTTTTTAAGTCTTTTGGTGGCGTCAATGCTATTCCTATCTGTCTTGACACACAGGACACAGAAGAAATCATCAAAACTGTAGTAAACATTGCTCCTGCATTTGGCGGTATTAACCTTGAAGATATTTCTGCACCAAGATGCTTTGAAATTGAAGAAAGATTAAAGGAACTCCTCGACATTCCTGTTTTCCATGACGACCAGCATGGAACAGCTATTGTAGTGCTTGCAGGTATTATCAATGGTTTAAAGGTTACAGGAAAAACTAAAGAAGAATGTCGTGTTGTTGTAAATGGTGCAGGTTCTGCCGGCATTGCCATAACAAAGCTCCTTCTTACATATGGTTTTAAAAATGTTACAATGTGTGATAAGTCAGGCATTCTTGCAAAAGACAGCGAAGGACTTAACTGGATGCAGGAATCTATGATGAATGTTACTAATCTTGAACAAAAACACGGTTCACTTGCTGATGCACTTAAAGGTGCTGATATCTTTGTAGGTGTTTCTGCACCTAACATCGTTACAGCAGAAATGGTTTCATCAATGAACAAAGACTCCATTCTTTTTGCAATGGCTAACCCGGTTCCTGAAATCATGCCAGATGTTGCAAAAGCCGCAGGTGCAAAGGTTGTCGGTACAGGTCGTTCTGATTTTCCTAACCAGGTAAATAATGTTATTGCTTTCCCTGGCATATTCAAGGGTGCCCTTGAAGGACGTGCAACACAGATTACAGAAGAAATGAAACTTGCTGCAGCTCTTGCCATCGCAAATCTTATTCCTGATGATGAACTCAGTGACACAAATATTCTTCCGGAAGCTTTCGACCCACGCGTTGCTGACGTTGTAAGCCAGGCTATAAAGGCTCTTATTAAATAATTATGCTTCCACATTTCTACTCGGTAAATGAATATTTAAAGGCACTTATGGTGTCAAAATGTATAAACTGCCCTGAACGGTGGGATGAATTGTCCCAACCGTGACGGGCTTACACAAGGGGATGTATTTTTGCAGTGCCGGAGGTTCCGGTGATTTTGCATGCACTAATGTTGATGATGCAAAAAAACTTATATCAAATAAATATACAGGAAATAATTTTATTGCATACTTCCAGTCCTATACCAATACATATGCAGATGTCAGCTATTTAAGAAATTTATTTATGCCAGTTATTAATAATCCTGATGTTAAGATACTGTCAATCGCAACAAGACCCGATTGCCTTGACGACAGTGTTATAACTTTGCTTGACGAACTCAATAAAATTAAACCTGTATGGATTGAACTCGGATTACAGACCATCCACAAAAAAACTTCTGATTATATACGGCGTGGCTATGAACTTGACATTTTTACCGATGCCGTTAAACGCCTTAACAATTCAGATATAAAAGTAATTGTCCACATGATACTTGGTCTTCCGGGCGAAAGTGATGAAATGATGCTTGATACCGCACGTTTTATCGCAAACAGTGGTGCCTGGGGAATAAAACTGCAGCTGCTTCATGTCCTTAAAGGAACTGATCTGGCTGATGATTATAACAATCACCTGTTTGAAACTATGACTATGGACAATTATATCAGGCTTATCGGAAGAATCATTGAACTCCTGCCACCCGATATGGTTATACACCGTCTTACAGGAGACGGTCCAAAAAAAATTCTCATTGCACCTTTATGGAGTGCAGATAAAAAGCGTGTCCATAACAGTTTGATGCAATATTTTACAAACAACAATATTATTCAAGGACGGAACTACGAATGAGTACGGATGCAACAACCCTCTATAAACTGATGGTTTTATATATGTTAGATAAAGTTAATTTTCCTCTGTCCAACAGCCAGATTGCTGATTTTATGTTAGACAGACAATATACCAATTATTTTACGCTTCAGGAAGTATTAAGTTCGCTTGCAAGCGACGGTTTTGTGCAGATTCTCACATACAGAAGCAGCACGCAATATAAGCTTACTAAAGAAGGAATTGATACAATTTCTTTTTTCTATAATAAAATTTCTCAAGCTATACGTGATGATATTGACAAATATCTCAAAGATAATAAATATGATTTAAAATGTGAAGTGGGAACAACTTCTGATTATTATAAATCGACAAACGGTGATTTTATTGTTCACTGCCAGGTAAAAGAAGGCAACACTAATCTTATAGAATTAAATGTTGCCGTTCCTCTCGAATCACAGGCTGACGCAATGTGTGCCAGATGGCGTGACGCCAGCCAGGATATATATGATTTTGTAATGAATAAACTTATGTAATTATATAAATTGTTCTATAACGTCCCATAATTCAGGGATTCCCTGTTTTGTCTGTGATGAAACAGGGATAAGAATATCATCAGCAGAAAGACCCAGCCCTGTCCTTACAGCTTTAATCTGTTTGGCATGCTGGCTTCTTTTTATTTTATCAAGTTTTGTTGCAACTATGACAGGATGATATCCATTAGAAACTATCCAGTCATACATCATCTTATCATTTGCAGATGGGTCATGTCTTATATCAATAAGAAGAAAGACCTGTTTTAACTGACTTGATTTCTTCAGATATTTCTCTACCATCTTGCCCCATTTTTCCTTTACGGACTGGCTTACATTAGCATATCCGTAACCCGGCAAATCAACAAGAAGCATTGCATCATTAATATTATAATAGTTAATTGTCTGTGTCTTTCCAGGCTGTGATGATGTCCTTGCATATGACTTTCTGTTCATCAGGGCATTTATAAGTGATGATTTACCTACATTAGATTTGCCTGCAAATGCAACTTCCGGTAAGTCTGTTTCCGGCACCTGACTTGTAACACCAATTACAATATCAAGGTTTACTTTTTTAATAACCATAGTTTTCTCCTATTTTACAATGGCAAGTTTAAGGACTTCTTTCATATCGCTTACATATACAATCTCAAGTCCCTGTACAATTTCTTCTTCAAGTTCTTCTACATCAGATTTATTTTCCAACGGCACTAACACTCTCTTTAATCCGGCTGTCTTTGCTGCAAGCAGTTTTTCTTTAAGACCGCCTATAGGCATTACTCTGCCTCTTAATGTAACTTCTCCTGTCATTGCTGTTGAGGCATCTACAGGCTTTCCTGTAACTGCGGAATAAATGGCTGTCGCCATTGTTATTCCGGCTGATGGTCCATCTTTGGGAACTGCACCTTCAGGTATATGTATATGTATTGCATTCTCTTCAAAAATCTGGTTTTTTCTTATAACAGAGCGGACATATGAGAGTGCTATCTGTGCAGATTCCCGCATTACATCTCCCATATTTCCTGTAAGAATAAGTTCAGGCTTACCACCAAGAACATTTACTTCTATTTCAAGAGTATCACCGCCAGCTGCTGTCCATGCAAGTCCATGTACAATGCCGACCTCATTCTTTCTTGATGCCTTTTCCTTAATGAACTTAACTTTTCCAAGATATTCACTGAGATTTTTATCTGTAACGACTATCTGCTTTTCAATATTTACGCCACCAACCGTGTAATTCTTTCTTACAACTTTTCTAAGAACAGCAGCTATCATTCTCTCAAGCTCTCTTACACCGGCCTCCATTGTATAGCCATCTATTATTTTTGCAAGTGCCTTATCGGTAAATCTGACTGACTTCTTTGTAAGTCCATTCTTTTTTAACTGTTTTGCCACAAGATGCTCTTTTGCAATATGCAGTTTTTCATTTTTTGTATAACTGCTTACTTCTATAATTTCCATGCGGTCAAGAAGAGGTCTTGACACCTCTGACAAATCATTCGCTGTAGCAATAAAAAGAATCTCCGACAAATCCACAGGCATCTCAATGTAATGATCAACAAAATGCGAATTCTGCTCTCCATCAAGTACTTCAAGAAGTGCCGATGATGTATCAGAACGATAGTCATTACTTACTTTATCTATCTCATCAAGAAGCATGAGAGGATTTTTAACTTTTGCTTTTCTAAGACCGTCAATGATTCTACCAGGCATTGCACCGACGTATGTTCTTCTGTGTCCACGGATTTCTGCTTCATCTTTTACACCGCCAAGACATATACGTACATATTCTTTATTAAGTGACCGTGCAACCGAACGTGCAATACTTGTCTTTCCTGTTCCCGGAGGACCTACAAGACAGATTATCGGTGCATCAGCATTATGTGATACTTTTCTCACTGCAAGCGTCTCAAGTATTCTCTCTTTAACTTTTTTCATTCCATAATGATTTTCATCAAGAATTTTTGCCGCATTTTCTATATCATCGCTGTCCTGAGAACTGTTTTCCCATGGAAGTGAAAGAAGCGTTTCTATATAGCTGCGTTCAACATTTGCTTCTGACGAACCCTGTGAAAGCACTTTATAACGCCGTATTTCTTTTTCAATCTGCTCTTTTATTTCATCAGCTGCATTAAGACTCTCAAGTTTTTCCATATACTCATCTATTTCAGATGAGCCATCTGTGCCGTCAAGCTCCTCGTTAATATATTTGAGCTGTTCTCTAAGATAATATTCTTTCTGGTTTTTCTCTACTTTTTCTTTTATGCCATCTTCGAGTTCTTTTTTTATGTCAAAAATATTGATATCCTCAATAAACATCCTTGCAAGTTGTTCATAAATTTCATTAACATCACTCATCTCAAGGAACTTCTGTTTTACAGTATAATCAACCGGATAATCCGCAAGAATTTTTTTGACTTTTTCCTGAAGATTTTTGGCAATAAGCCATTCTTTTAAAATATCTTTGCTGAATCTCTGGTTAACTGCTGCATATCTGCATATAAGCTCATTAAGTGATCTTATCATAGCTATTTGTGTCAGATTATCAGGTGCTAAAAACCAGTCTCTGTCAGTAACTATATCAGATATAAGCATTCCATCAGATTCACTAACTGTATTAACCATTCCTTTATACTTACCTGCCACAAGAACTCTTACAATGCCCTTTGGAAGTTTTATCAGCTCTTTAACCTTCGCAACAGTTCCTACAGAATATAAATCATCCTGCACAGGATTTGCAGTATCTATATCTTTCTGTGTGAGAAGAAAGATTGTTTCATTCGTCTGCATGGCTTTTTCTACAGCATGAATTGATTTTTTCCTGTTTATATCAAAATGTATGACCATGTCCGGTAACACGGTCATACCTCTTAATGCAATTGTTGGTAATACCATCTTTTTCATAATCCAACAACTCTCCATATTATTGTGCTTTATTTACCTGCTCAGTTCTATATTCGATAACAGGCTTTCCTGTTCCATCTACAGCTTCCTTTGTAATAATACATTTTGAAATTGTATCATCAGAAGGGATTTCAAACATAACTTCATTCATAACAGATTCAAGTATTGAGCGGAGTCCTCTTGCTCCTGTCTTTCTCTCAAAACTCTTCTTTGCCACTTCACGCACTGCATCTTCAGTAAATTCAAGTTCTACTTCATCAAGCGAGAACAATGCCTGATACTGCCTGATAATAGCATTCTTTGGCTCACGAAGAATTCTTACAAGTGCCTCCTCATCAAGCGAGTCAAGTGCAACAACAACCGGTACACGACCTACAAACTCAGGTATAAGACCAAACTTAATTAAATCCTGAGGGAGAACTTTATGAAACATCTCTCCTACATCCGCATCTGTCTTCTCTTTTATCTCTGCATTGAATCCGATTGAGCTCTTGTCCATTCTTGATTCAATAATTTTTTCAAGTCCGTCAAATGCACCACCGCAGATAAACAGTATATTAGTAGTATCAATAGGAATAAGCTCCTGCTGCGGATGCTTTCTTCCCCGCCCTGAGGCGGAACTGAAGCAACTGTACCCTCAAGAATCTTTAAGAGTGCCTGCTGTACACCTTCACCCGAAACATCTCTTGTTATTGAAACATTTTCAGACTTTTTAGTTATTTTATCTATTTCATCTATATAAATAATACCATATTGGGCCTTATCTATATCATAATCAGCCGCCTGTATTATTTTCAAAAGAATATTCTCAACGTCTTCACCTACATAACCAGCTTCTGTAAGTGTTGTTGCATCTGCAATTGCAAATGGAACATTGAGAAGCCTTGCAAGATTCTGTGCAAGAAAAGTTTTACCTGAACCTGTAGGTCCAAGCATAAGAATATTACTCTTCTGAAGTTCAACATCCAGATCTTTTCCTGACAAAATACGTTTGTAGTGGTTATAAACTGCAACTGAAAGAACTTTTTTTGCATCATCCTGTCCAATTACATAATCATCAAGAAATTCTTTAATTTCCTTAGGTTTTAAAAGATTTATATCAAGACCGGCATCTGATTCGTCCATCTTATCATCATCAAGAAATTCCTCATCAAGAATCTCGCTGCATATGCCAACACATTCATCGCATATATATGCTCCGTTTGGACCTGCAATAAGTTTTTTAACCTGATTCTGCGTTTTATTACAAAATGAACATCTAAGCTTATCGTCTACATTTTTGCCTGCCATAACTCCTCCTTAAACAACAAAGGACTGCCACATAAGTGACAGCCCTTCGCACATATTATCTCTTTTCAACTATACTGTCAATAAGTCCATATGCAAGTGCTTCCTGTGCTGTCATATAATTATCACGTTCCGTATCTCTTGCAATCTCTTCGACAGACTTGCCCGTGTTAGCAGCAAGAATCTCATTTAATTTGTTTCTTGTCTTTAAAATATTCTCTGCCACAATACGAATCTCAGTTTCCTGACCTCTTGCACCGCCGGATGGCTGGTGAATCATAATTTCCGCATTAGGAAGAGCCATTCTCTTGCCTTTAGCACCGCCGGAAAGAAGAAATGCACCCATACTTGCTGCCATACCCATACAAATGGTTGAAACATCGCATTTAATGTACTGCATTGTATCATAAATAGCAAAACCTGCTGATACTGAACCACCAGGGCTGTTAATATACAAATGAATATCTTTGCTTGGATCTTCTGCTTCAAGGAATAACATCTGTGCAACAATTATATTTGCTGAAACATCTGTAACTTCTTCTCCAAGAAAAATGATTCTGTCCTTTAAAAGTCGTGAATAAATATCATATGATCTTTCACCACGGCTGTTCTGCTCTATGACGTAAGGTACTAAACTCATAATTTCCCTCCATTTCTTTGTGCATTATGCCAATAAAAATCAATTCAGTTTATTACTTTTCAACTGCTGAAGAAACGATTAATTCAACTGCCTTCTGGATAGCAATATCATCTTTCATCTGCTTAGCTTCTGCATCCTGCATAAACTCTTTAATCTTTTCAATTTCCATCTTGTACATATCAGCCATCTTCTGAAGTTCTGCTTCAAATTCTTCTTCTGATACTTCAATATTCTCTGCCTTAGCAACAGCTTCAAGAACAAGGCTGTTCTTAATTCTCTTAACTGCTTCAGGTTTCATCTCTTCCATAATCTTATCTGCTGTCATTCCTGTATACTGGAAATACTGCTCAACAGAAAGACCCTGCTGCTGAAGTCTCATAGCAAAATCTTCAAGCATTCTGTTTACCTGTGTATCAATCATAGCCTGTGGAATATCCATCTTAGCTGCTTCAACTACTTTTTCAATAGCTTCTGATTCTTTCTTAGCCTTAGCTTCTGATTCTTTGCGTTCTGCAATCTTCTTCTTTAAATCATCCTTGTATTCAGCAAGTGTATCGAAATCTGATACATCCTGAGCGAAATCGTCATCAAGTTCAGGAAGCTGCTTTTCTTTAATTTCCTTTACAGTAACCTTGAATGTAGCTGGCTTACCCTTTAAGTTCTCAGCATGATAATCCTCTGGGAATGTAACATTAAGTTCTTTTTCTTCACCAATATTCATTCCAATCATCTGCTCTTCAAATGTATCGATGAATGAATGGGAACCGATTGTAAGAGGATAATTCTCACCCTTACCACCTTCAAAAGCTTCTCCATCAATAAATCCTTCAAAATCAATAACAGTCATATCACCATCTTTAACAGCTCTGTCTTCAACACTTACTGTTCTTGAGTTCTGATCCTGAACCTTCTTTAATTCTTCTTCAACATCAGCATCTGTAACTTCTGCATCAGCCTTAGTTACTTCAACACCCTTGTACTCGCCAAGTTCTACTTCTGGTCTTACCGCCACTTCTGCTGCAAAGATAAATGGCTTTCCAGCTTCAAGCTGCTCAATGCTTACCTTTGGCTGTGAAACGATGTCAAGACCACTTTCCTTAGCTGCGTCTGCATATGCATCAGGAATAATCTCATTAGCTGCATCTTCAAAGAAAATCTGTGAACCATAAAGCTGTTCAATCATCTTACGAGGTGCTTTACCTTTTCTGAAACCAGGTACACTAATCTTGTTCTTGTTCTTATTGTATGCTGCGTTCAAGCCAGCCTCAAATTCTTCGGCAGAAGCTTCAATCACAAGTTTAACCATATTCTTTTCTTCTAACTGTTCAACTTTGAAACTCATTTTATAAATTTCCTCCTTAAATATATGTAAAATATTTCAATCGTACAACGTACATACTAATGGATTATATCATAGATATTTTGATATTACCAGCAAAATTTTTCACTTTACAAAACTTTATTAAATTGGCATAATATTTTATAATTATATTTGTTGTCAGAACATCTGCCCCACCTGTATAATCACAAAGTGGAGACGTAAGGAGGATTTATGTCAGAATTAAAAATAAAAACAGTTGAAGATTCAAAAACTGAGGTTTCACACCTTCTTTTCAGCAAACACATGAACAGTGCCGGAAGATTATTCGGTGGACAGCTTCTCATGTGGATAGATGAAGTTGCCGGCATTGTTGCAAGAAGACATTGTGAAGGCAATCTTACAACTGCATGTATTGATAATCTTCAATTTAAAGAGCCCTGCTATGAAAATGACGTAATTGTAATAATCGGTTATGTGACACATGTAGGACGCAGTTCTATGGAAATACGAATTGACACATACGTTGAGCGTCCTGATGGTTCGAGACACCCTGTAAACAGAGCATTTTTTGTTATGGTTGCACTTGATGCAAAACAATAAACCTGTCGAAGTTCCACGTCTTAAAATACAGACTATCGATGAACAGGCCAAATGGGATGCTGCTGAAAAGAATTGATTATTAAGAGCAAAGAAGAGACGAGGGTTTTAAACCTCCCGTCTCTTCTTTTCTTATACTTAATGACAGCAGCCCCGACTCATTTTTCTGTCTTCAATGCCGTCATAAGGCAGTCAGATTAGTTGCCCTGCGACATCTGCTCTTCCTGTCTCTTAATCATCTTTTTAACCATGTTACCACCTACAGAACCGGCTTCTGCTGATGTGAGGTCACCATTGTAACCCTCTTTTAAGTTTACACCGATTTCTGAAGCTACTTCCATCTTAAATCTGTCTAATGCACTCTGTGCTTCTTTCTTTGTCTTGCTTGACGCTGTTGAATTGTTCATAAAAACACCTCCATAGCAAACATTTATAATCTGTTTTGAATTTGAATAACAGCTCTCACTGCTATCCTGATGTTATTATGTTCAACATTCACAAAAAATATTATGGCAAATAATTCCCGTAAATTTCAAAAGAATCAAAAACGCAATGCCATTTGTTGTGTGCATGCGAAGTAACACAAATATAACTCTTGTCACCTTTTACAGCATAACTTACAAGGCAGTTTAATGCTTCATCCGTATAACCTGTCTTACCGGCTGTAATTGTCACACCTTCAACCTCTGTTCCATACATACGGCTGAACATAGTATTTGTAAGAAGTATTCCATCCGGATGCTGTGTTGTCTTTTCTGTTGTATACTGGAATGTCGATAAAACCTTTGCACATTCGGAATTATCCATTGCATACTTCATAATCATTGCCATCTCTGATGGTGTCGTATACTGCTCATCATCATATAAACCTGTCGAATTGACAAAATGTGTATTTTTCAATCCAAGTTCTTCACATTTTTTATTCATAAGAACCGCAAACTGTTCTTCTGAACCTGCAACTATCTCTGCAAGTGCCGCTGCTGCATCAGCTCCTGAAGCGCAGAATCATTCCGTAAAGAGGTCAGATACAGGCACAATCTCATTTGTTCCAAATCCAGCAACTGAAGCCTGTGCATTATAAAGCGGATATAAAAAGTTTATTAGTAAACTGATACATCTTCGTCACATCTTTAACATTCTCAACTGCAACAATAAGTGACATTACTTTTGTCATCGATGCCGATAAATACGTGATTCTGCTTCACGTCCTGCTATAATTTTATTATTATTTACATCAAGCAGTGCAACATAAGGTGTTCTTACTGCTGCATCTGTTATCTCTTTATAATCGCTGCTCTTTTGTGCATATACAAATTTTTTTTCATCTTTTTTATCAATATTATCATCATTTGCCGCATCCGCATTGGCATCTATGGCAACCTGCTGTGTCTCTTTGGGATTGAGACTGCTTCCGGATGCCGTATTATTCTTTCGCACAGCAGCCGTCAGCCCCAATGATGCCACAAGTATTGCTGCAGCTCCAGTAAAAAGCATAATTTTTCTTTTCAATATCTGACGTTTTCTTTTTTTCTTCATTGCCATGGCATGCTTTCTTCTTTTCTCAATATCACGCCTTGCATATATATCTTCACCAGAGTTATCATATAAACTTCCCATTATATTCCCCATTCATAACAAATAATCAGTCTGCATACTGTGTTGAAGCAGCAAGTTCTTTAGCTTTTTCTTCACTTATAAGCAGCTTTACTATCTCAAGTCCCAGGTCAACAGAAGTACCCATTCCTCTTGAGGTTGTAATATTTCCATCAGTTACAACTCTCACAGGTGCTAAAAGTACCTGTGCTCCATCGAGATATTTTTCAAATCCAGGAAAACATGTTGCTTTCTTTCCTTTTAAAAGCCCTATTCTTCCGAGTATGCTTGGAGCTGCACATATCGCAGCAATCCTTTTTCCCTTTTTATCATGCTCCTTTAATGCATTAAGAAGTTTTTCATTTTCCATATATGATTTATGTCCAGGTCCTCCCGGAAGAAATAATAAATCTGACTCTTCAAGATTAACTTCATCAAAAAAATAATCTGCTTTTACAGGTATATTTTGTGCACTTATAACATTTTTATCACCTGTAATTGAAACTGTATCTGTATCTATTCCTGCACGCCTGCAAATATCTATAACAGCAAGTGCTTCAACTGTCTCAAATCCGTCTGTCAAAAAAGCTGTAACTTTCATACTAATCTCCATTCCGTGGTCATATAACACCACATATTTATAGTACGCTAATAACGCAGATTTTTCAATATGTTTTATGGTAAATGTTACATAAATGTTACGTTAATTTTAATAAAATGATTTTTAAAAACATCTCTTGAATAAATTATATAATCCTGCTTTCCAGACATCATCGTCATGCCCGCTGCCTTCGACTTCAAAATAATCATGTTTTATTCCTTCTTCCGTAAGTTTCTGATGATAATATCTGGTAGAATCAAGACACCATGGGTCACGGCCGCCTACCATAAGTGACAGATAAACCGGCTTTGTCTCTTCACTTTTTATCTCAAAATCTTCAAGAATCGACTTGTTCCAGAATGAACCTGCATTAAACTGTGTCGGTATAACGCCCGGACATGGTGCAAGAGAGCTTATATATCCTATTTTATCCTGCATTATAAATCCTATTGCAAGGCACTCTGTTCCACCCTGTGATGTTCCTATTATTCCGGTATTTTCACGCCCTGTTTTTACAGAATATGTTCTTTCTATAAACGGCATCAAATCATTTTGCAAATCATTGACAAAATTATCATAAGCTGTTCTTGACTGTTCTCCTGTAGCTGTCTCCTTTGATGCAATTTCCGATGTATACATATCAACAGTGACTATTATCATAGGCTTTGCAGTACCGTCAACGAGCATATTTCCATAAACAATATCAAGATAACTGTCATCACGGCTCCAGTCAAAATGGTCTCCTCCAAATCCATGAAGCACATAAACAACCGGATATTTCTTTTTTTCATCATATCCTGCCGGCAAAAGCACGCCGCACATCTTGTCTTTTCCTATCGTTGAACTGTAATAAATAACCCTGTCATTCATGTATCCATAATCAACACCATCTCTTTTTTCATCAAATCCCTGAGGTCTTGAAAAATCCGTGTCACCATATGGATTTCTTGGAATATCATCATCCATGGCATCTGAATTTTGTGCTGTACCTTGTGCTGTATCTTGTTTTATATCAGTATTTCCTGACTTTTTTGATGCACATGACACAAGAAATGATAATATCATTACAGGCAGTAATATTTTTGCCGCTGCATTTTTTATTTTCATAATCAAAATCAGTCCTTTCAAATAAAAATTATAATTTTATTATTTACAATTTTTATTTTAAATTATGATATCTATTATGTCCAATACCTGTTCTTAATAGATATCTATAACAAAAAGTACAGAACGCTTTTTCACGCTCTGTACCTATTGAATTTTATAAATATGTGTATTTAAAACAAAAATATTTTACCTGATTCCGAAAATGAGATATAACAGGTTGTAGTTGTAGAAAAGAACCGCTGCAACAAGTGAAACTGTTGACATAATCTTGATAAGAATATCAAGTGATGGTCCTACTGTATCTTTAAGAGGATCACCTACTGTATCACCTACAACTGCCGCATCGTGTGCCGGAGAACCTTTGCCCTGTCCCTCAAAAGCACCTGATTCAATATACTTCTTTGCATTATCCCATGCACCACCTGCATTACCTGTAAATATTGCAAGCATAATAGCTGAAAGTGTTGCACCGATAAGAAGTCCGCCTACAAAGTAAGGTCCGAAAAGGAAACCTGAAATTACAGGGAAAATAATTGAAAGAATAGCCGGCATTCTCATCTCTTTTAAAGCTCCCTGTGAAGAAATCTCTATACATGTCTTATAATCAGGTTTTGCTTTACCTTCAAGAATTCCAGGAATTTCTTTAAACTGTCTTCTTACTTCATCAACCATCTTACGTGCCGCATTGGCAACAGCTTCAATAAGCATTCCTGAGAAAAGGAAAGGAAGTGCACCACCGATTAAGGCACCAGCAAGAATAAGCGGATTTGTAAAGTTAAGTTCAAGCTGTGAACCTTCAGGCTGGAATGCATAAAGGAAACTAACCATAAGTGAAAGTGCGGCAAATGAAGCAGAACCGATGGCAAAACCTTTGCCGATTGCTGCTGTTGTATTACCTACTGAATCAAGTTTATCTGTAATCTCACGAACCTCAGGCTCAAGTTCTGACATCTCAGCAATTCCGCCTGCATTATCTGAAATAGGTCCATATGTATCAACAGAAACTGTTGCGGATACAAATGAAAGCATGCCAACAGCTGCCATAGCAATACCAAACATTCCGGACACAGCATATGAAACGTATGTTGTTATACCAAGGATAATGAGTGGAAGCATACAAGACTTCATGCCCACTGCAAGACCCTGTGTAATTGTAAGTGCTGCTCCTTCTTTTGCACTCTCAGCAATCTTCTTAGTCGGATTATAATCATAACTTGTATAATATTCTGCTATTGCACCGATAATAACACCACTAATAACACCAAGTGACGCTGCTATCCAAGGTGATGTATATCCTGTCTTAAATCCTGCAACATCAAGTACCGCTTTAGTTTCAGGCTTAAACATAAAATATGTCGCAACAAAGCCGCCTATGATTGTGATTACGGCTGCACTCCATGTTGAAATATTCAAATCCCTGTGAGGACTATCTGGCCTTTCTTAATAAGAACATATGCGATGCCAAGACACGAAGCAATAAGGCCAATTGCCGCAAAACAAGTGGAAAATACATCATCTTCATAAGAAGTGTATCTGAAACCGTAAGTTTATTTGCGATATTTGAAAGGAATAAGCTTACTGCAAGAATAATTGCAGATGATATAGCTCCTACAAACGATTCGAGCAGGTCTGAACCAAGTCCTGCAACATCACCTACATTATCACCTACGTTATCTGCTATTGTTGCCGGGTTACGAGGGTCATCTTCCGGAATGTGTGCTTCCGTCTTACCTACAAGGTCGGCACCCATATCTGCCGCCTTTGTATAAATACCACCACCGACACGATTAAACATAGCTACGATAGAACATCCCAATGCATAACATGAAAGACACTGTGTGAAAATATGCTGTCCATCACGAAGTGCACTGATTGAAATCATATTAAGACCGTAACCGAAAATTATGTATACAAGAAATAAACCAAGAAGTGCGAAACCACCTACACATAATCCCATTACAGAACCACCCTTTAATGCTACCTTGAGTGTTGAACCGATATTCTTAGTCTTTCTTGCTGTATTAGATACTCTGACATTTGCATAAGTTGCAATCTTCATTCCTACCCATCCTGCTGATGCACTCATCACAACTCCGATGATGAAACATACTGATGGCTCCCAGCTGAATTTTCCATACTGGACTGAAAAAATTGCTGCAAATATAATTGCAATAATAACCACTACAATACCTATAATCTTATACTCATAAGTAATAAATGCGTTAGCTCCAACTCTGATAGCTTCCGCGATCTCTGACATACGATCTGTTCCTTCATCAAGCTTTTTTACGCCGATAAAATTAAATGCCGCATATCCAAGTGCCAGCAGTGCTGCCACAATGACTAAAATTAATAAAGCTGCCATTAATATTCTCCTCTTTTTTGTTTAATTAACAATCAGGCTTACACACATCGCACTGAATTATTTATATAAATTTTACTATTTTTTTATATATACGTCAATTATTTTATGCAACTTTACTTTAAATTGTTTATTTTTGCATACATCTATATTTTAACTCGCAATTCCCAGCGTTATGTATTGTAGTTTTTAATACTATGTGATATATTAATGTAAATATTTTATTGCGTCTTTATGCTCCGTGATAAACATTTAAAGTAACCACTCATAAAGGTAATAGGAAAAATATTATAAGTAATAGAAAATGGAGATTTAATTTTATGTTTAAAATAATTACAGACACAGCATGCGATTTTCTTATGGATTATGCAGCTTCCGTAGATGTCACACTCATTCCGCTTTATATAACATTTGACGGTGAAACTTATTACAAAGACAGAACTGAGCTTTCAACTGATGAATTCTACAGACGCATAACAGAGGAAAAGATATATCCAAGAACATCTCTTCCAAGTGTTCAGGATTATATAGACGCATATCTTCCTGCCGTAAAGGAAAACATTCCAATTGTTACAATATGCCTTTCTACTTTACAAGTGGGTGCAGTCAACTCTGCCAGAATGGCAGCACAGCAGGTTATGGAAGATTATCCGGATGCAAAAATCACAGTAATCAATTCTCAGTTCATATCTGCTGCCGAAGGGATGCTGAGTATATAAAATTGTCCGTATGAACCGCGATAACATTCCTTATGAAAAAGCGGTATCTATTCTTCAGAA
>SCPN01000776.1_pt1 | contig 16255 bp, 17 predicted proteins | sample 6106831 | NCBI WGS metagenome assembly SCPN01 (sample SAMN10720447, study PRJNA508395) | human gut metagenome | isolation source: Participant 1, 0 month
TTTATCGAAAAGTAAGGAAGACGTTAGAAATGTAAGAAGGCGGTAAGACTTTTGACATTGTTTCGGCTTTATGGTATGTTAAAGGAAGAAAATATATTCGGATTTTCAAACCGGGAGGGAGGAAATTCATGAGAAATAAGGAACTGGTAAGGGAAGCTTTGGAAGCAAGAAAACAGTCCTACTGCCCATATTCCGGCTTTGCGGTGGGAGCAGCGCTTCTATGCGGGGACGGAACAGTTTTTCGCGGCTGCAATATTGAAAACGCGGCGTATCCGCAAAATCGTGCGGAGCGCATTTTAAGGATTTAAGCTAATGCAGCGAGGGAAATACGGACTTTCGGGAGATCGCCATCGTGGGCGGTCCGAAGGGAAAAGAACCGAAGGATTTCTGCGCGCCCTGCGGCGTCTGCCGCCAGGTGATGGCAGAGTTTTGTGACCCGGAGACCTTTCGAATCGTCCTTATGAATGGGGACGGGGAGATCCGGGATTACCTCCTGAAAGAGCTCCTGCCGTTAGGCTTTACGGGGAAAGCACTGGAAAAATAGAAGGCACACTGGAAAGGATGTATCAGAGAAAATATGACATACAGAGATATATTGAAGAAAGTTGATCATACACTGTTAAAACAGCCGTCCACCTGGGAACAGATCAGGGAGATCTGCGATGACGCGGTAAAATATGGAACCGCATCCGTGCATCCCGCCGTCCTACGTAAAGCAGGCGGCAGAATATCTGGATGGAAGATGCCCGTCTGTACCGTCATCGGATTCCCGAACGGTACAACATCGACGTCTGTGAAAGTCTTTGAGACGAAAGAGGCGTTAAAAGACGGAGCGGAAGAGATTGACATGGTGATCAACATCGGCTGGGTCAGGATGGGACAGTACGATAAGGTCCTGGCGGAGATCAATGCCTTAAAAGAGGCCTGCGGAGATCACATTTTAAAGGTCATCATCGAGACCTGCCTTCTCACGGATGAGGAGAAGATAAAGATGTGTGAGACTGTAGCTGCTTCTGGAGCGGACTTTATCAAGACGTCCACTGGATTTTCTGCCGCAGGGGCTACAAAGCCGGATGTGGCGCTTATGAAGGCCCATATGACTGCCGGAAAGAAGATCAAGGCAGCAGGAGGAATCGCCGATTTCAACGACGCGAGGGAGTTTGTCCTCCTCGGCGCTGACCGTCTCGGAACGAGCCGCCTTTGTGGAAATGCGCGGCGGGGAGATTTAGATGCCGAAATATAATCGGATTTTTACGATCGTCATAGATTCCTTGGGAACCGGCGCTATGCCGGATTCCGAAAAGTTTGGTGACGTGGGCGTGGATACCTTGGGACATATCGCGGAACACATGAAGGGGTTTCATATCCCGAATCTCCAGAAGCTTGGAATCGCAAACTTAAGACCATTAAAGGGGGTTGCCCCGGTGGAAAAGCCGACGGGCCGCTTCACAAAGTTCTCCGAGGCCAGCAACGGCAAGGACACCATGACCGGACACTGGGAGATGATGGGGATCTACACGACGAAACCGTTCAAGACCTTCACAGATCACGGTTTCCCGAAGGAACTGATCGAAGAGCTGGAAAAACGCACCGGACACAAAGTAATAGGAAATAAGAGCGCCAGCGGAACTGCGATCCTTGACGAACTCGGCGAGGAGGAGATCGCCACAGGCCACATGATCGTCTACACCTCCGCGGATTCAGTTCTCCAGATCTGCGGAAATGAGGAAACATTTGGTCTCGACGAGCTGTATCGATGCTGCGAGATTGCAAGAGAGATTACGATGAAGGAAGAGTGGCGCGTGGGCCGCGTCATCGCGAGACCGTATGTTGGAAAGAAAAAGGGAGAGTTTGTCCGCACCAGCAATCGCCATGACTACGCGTTAAAGCCGACAGGAACGACGGCGCTCGATATCTTAAAGGACAACGGGTACGATGTGATTTCCGTCGGAAAGATCCGTGATATCTTCGACGGACAGGGCATCACGGAGGCATTCCGCTCCAAGAGCTCCGTCCACGGAATGGAACAGACTATTGAGATCTGCAAGGATAAGGATTTCAAGGGACTCTGCTTTGTGAATCTCGTGGATTTCGATGCCCTGTGGGGCCACAGGAGAAATCCGGTGGGTTATGGGGAAGAGCTGGAACGCTTTGATGTGAAGCTTGGCGAACTCCTTGAAAACCTCCGGGAAGGTGATCTTTTGATGATCACGGCGGATCACGGAAATGATCCGACTTACACGGGAACAGACCATACGAGAGAAAAGGTTCCGTTTATTGCCTACTCCCCGTCTATGAAAGAGAAGGGAATGTTTGAGGAACAGAAGACCTTCGGTGTCATCGGCGCGACGGTGCTCGATAACTTCGGACTTAAGAAAGCGGAGAATATGATCGGGGAGTCGATCTTTAAAGAATTAGAATGATCGGGACGTACCTGAAAGCTGCGTGGGCTGCTGGTTTCGTGGAACAGGTAAAATAGAATAAAAAAGGAAGATCCGCATCCCCGCTATCCGGGAAATGTGGATCTTCCTTTTATGCTCAGGCAGCAGTGCGAGACTTATTCTGCGCCGAGTTTCGTCTTTACATCCTCGATGGACATGTTCTTCTCTTTTATGATCGCGTATACTTCAGCCATTTCTTTGGCCTCGATCTGTTTCTCGATGTCCTTTTTCTGAGTTCTTAATGCTTTTAATTTCTGCTCTGTCTCTTCGATAGAAGCAAGGACCTCATTTAAAAGATCCTGCGGAGCAACGTCAGTCTTCTTTCTTCCTCTTGGCATAATTACAATCCCTCCTGTGCAGGTTCATATTATTGGAATCCGCGAATCGGATTCTTATACACTATACTATAAACAAGATGTATTGGGAATGCAAGAGAAAAATAGGAGATGTCAGTCTTTTTTTTAAATCGTGTAGATAGAACAGGAAAAATCCATTACAAAAAAAATCAAAAAACTGTTGACAATTTCGAAAAAATAGGTTAAACTGTCAAAGCAATCGCGCTTGACGGAAACGTCAGACGGAAGCAATGGGGTCTTAGCTCAGCTGGGAGAGCATCTGCCTTACAAGCAGAGGGTCATAGGTTCGAGCCCTATAGGCCCCATTCATATGAAAATACATATGTTATGGCGGAATAGCTCAGTTGGCTAGAGCACACGGTTCATACCCGTGGTGTCGAGAGTTCAAATCTCCCTTCCGCTACTTAATGGGATCTTAGCTCAGCTGGGAGAGCATCTGCCTTACAAGCAGAGGGTCATAGGTTCGAGCCCTATAGGTCCCATTTATATGAAAAATTTCATATTGTCATGGCGGAATAGCTCAGTTGGCTAGAGCACACGGTTCATACCCGTGGTGTCGAGAGTTCAAATCTCCCTTCCGCTACTATGGCGGAATAGCTCAGTTGGCTAGAGCACACGGTTCATACCCGTGGTGTCGAGAGTTCAAATCTCCCTTCCGCTATGATTGAAAATCCCGGGGATCTGAGAAGGTTCCCGGGACTTTTTCGATTATAATAATTTTTCTGAAATTTTCTGCTGTACCAAACAGAAAAGAACATCTGCAATGCTCCTGCAAACATATGAAAGGCTCTGTTGGTGTCTGGATTTTCACTTAAAAGATTCCCGGTAATACTGTCGCAAGATAATATCCGACCCAGAATGATGCTGAATTCGCGATAAACGAATAGAGAACGAAGTCACCGTTTTCCTTTTTGGGGGACACTCTCTTCAAAAACCTGCAATACAGACCTGCCTCCAGCGCAAAGACTATGACCTCGAAAAAGACATAGCTTGTGATAAAGGCCAACGGACCGGCATTGTAATGAATGATATTGAGAAGCAGATTTAAGAGAAGCTGCGTCGTGATATTTACAAGCGCAAGGATCTGCAGCTGCTTTTTCTGCCGGAAGCCGAATAACAGCGCGATGACCATTTCAATTGCAATCGTAAGAAGGATACGGACCGCGAGCGATAAAAGCTCCATTCGATAATTATAGGAACGATACGCGTTGATCCGCTCGTTTGTGCTCAGGTCCTCATTGTATTCCACGGATCCGATCCGGACTCCCTCCATGTCCACAGTGTAATATGTATCAAATGCATAACGCTCATAGATTCCGCTTGAAACAAAGGTCTTGGTTTCCGGATAATAAAGGAGGATCTTAAAATTCCCAGGTGGATAATAGGTCCACGCGATCTCGCCTGTTTCGCTTACCGTCCAGCCTCTCTGCAGGAAATAATATCCGTCAGGATCTTTGTAATCTACAAAAGCTTTCCATATGTCCCGGTCGAGATCATAGAGCTGCTCGTTTCTGGAGGTGCCGTCCCAGACGCGTGCAGGTCCTGTGCATGCCTCCTTTGAAAGCAGTGTGCCGTAGCACAGGTCATCGCCCATATTTTTAAACTGGATGCGCACCGAGGGCTTTGGACCCATATCGGCGTTCGCGGTGATCGGAAGTGCTGTGACTGCGAAGATCATGCAGAACAGCAGCATGAAAAGCCCGACATACATTCTTTTTTTCATACCAGGAACCTCCTTTCAGAGCTTGGATTCATAAAAATCAATTATCTTTGCCCTTTGTATCTGCTTTTATTATAATCGATCCCAATATTGTCTGACAAGAAAGAGATGTTTACTATTTTCTTACGTTTTGGCGCGGATGTGTCCGGTACACGGGTAGGGATTTTGCTGATTTGGAATGCGAAGCATCGGCAAAATCAGCTGTTGTCTGCGCATGGCATGAACAGGAATGTATCGCAGTGCACATGCATGAAGTTTAGAAAAAATTTAGCCTTTTTTTAGCGGTTATGTGATATACTATAATCTATATCGTATGCCATATGGCACTGACATGGTCAGAATGCATATGGCTGCACGGAAAATTCTGAACATATAAGATTCGGAGGACGTTATGTATCAGTTTATCGTAAATCCCGGTGCCGGTGCCGGAAGAGGATACCGGATCTGGAAACGACTGGAACATCAGCTGGAAATGAACAGTCAGGAATACCGTGTCTTTTTTACGGAACATCAAGGGGATGCGGCGGAGATCGCGAGAGTACTGACGGCGGAAAAGGATGAAGCGAAGGTGATCGTGATCGTCGGCGGCGAAGGTACCTACAATGAGGTTTTAAACGGTGTCTCCTTTAAGGGACTCCTGACCTTCGGCTATGTCCCGGTGGGATTCCGGAATGCACTCTCGAAGGGATTCCAGTCTTTCTGGAAGGTGGACCGTCAGGCGAGGCGGATCCTTCACCCGAAATATTACAGGATGCTGGACTATGGCGTTATCACGTTCGGAAACGAGGAGATCGTGAGCCGCAGATTTGCCGGACGCTGTGGGATCGGACTCGACGCGGCACTGTGCCACAATCTTTATGCTGCCTGAGAAACCAGATGACGAGGCTTCATCTGACAAAAATCCTTCGTTTGGGATCGGATTAAAGCAGCTTTTTCTTGCAAACGACAAAAGGATATATATTTTGCTTGACGGGACGCAGAAGTGGAGTTTAATCATATATATTTTCATCACGTTTATGGTACGCCGGGGAAGAGAAGAACGGCGGGTTTTAAATGATGACGGAAAAATGACCGTTTACGTTGGAAACAGTGCGAGAAAGACGAAGATGATCCCGATCTTAGAGACCTTAGTGAGTGGGGGTCCGGAGAAGAGCGGGGATCCGTGTCTTTGAGAGTGCAGCGAGAGCGGAGATCCACCTTGCGCGCCCACTGGCAGTCCATGTGGACGGAGAGACTTATGTGTCAGGAGAATCTGGCAGTACGCTGTATCCCAGGAAACGGATGCGCGTGATCGGCTCCATAAGAGAGACAGGAGGAGATTCTAGAGAATCGGACAGGGATATGATGCATCGTCTCGTAGAAGGAAGAAGGCTGATTATTGGAGGTGTGGACATCCCTATGAAAAGGACTTTGGGTCATTCTGCGCAGATGTCCTTCTTCATGCGAGTGGACGCACTTCTGGGGCCGCCGCCCTCGGCGATATCGGCCAGCACTTCCCGGATTCGGACGAGAGATATAAAGGGATTTCCAGCATCGCACTTTTAAAGAAAGTCGGGAAGATCCTGCAGGAAAACGGATATATGATCGAAAATATCGATTCCACCGTGATCGCCCAGAGGCCGAAGCTTTTGCCGTACCGCCCGCAGATGGCGGAAAATATCGCGGCGGCGTTAGGAATCGAAAAAGAACAGGTAAGCGTGAAAGCGACGACGGAAGAAGGGCTTGGATTTACCGGTACCGGGGAGGGGATCTCCGCTCAGGCGATCGCCCTTTTAAGTTCGGTGGCGGATTACGCGCCGGAGGACCGCGTTGGAATTATTTCCGGTGGATGCGGGGGCTGTCCGGGCTGTAGACAGCAGCAATAAATGAATGCGGAAGTAAGCGCCTGTTGATAGTAAAAGTGCATTACGCAAAGCTGCATGGCAGAAAAATTCGGACAGAAAGATATATGAAGGAGCTTAAGTTATGAAGATCTACAATACACTCACAAAGAGAAAAGAAGAGTTCGTTCCGGTAGAGCCGGGAAAAGTAAAAATGTACGTGTGCGGACCGACCGTCTACAACTTTATCCACATCGGAAACGCGAGACCGATGATCGTATTTGATACGGTAAGACGGTACTTTGAATATAAAGGATACGATGTAAATTATGTATCCAACTTTACGGATGTCGATGATAAGATCATCAAAAAAGCCATCGAGGAGGGCGTTGATGCAGAGACGATCTCCAAGCGCTACATTGCCGAGTGCAAAAAGGATATGGAGGGCATGAATATCGAGCCGGCAACAAAGAACCCGCTGGCGACAGAAGAGATCTGCGGCATGCTGAATATGATCAGCACCCTGATCGAAAAAGGTTACGCCTATGTGGCTGCTGACGGAACGGTTTACTACAGTGTCCGGAAATTTAAAGATTACGGAAAGCTTTCCCATAAGAATCTTGACGATCTCCAGTCCGGATTCCGTGAGATCAAGGTAACCGGTGAGGAGGGCAAGCAGGATCCGAACGACTTCGTTCTCTGGAAACCAGAGGCCGTACTGGGGTCCCGTTGCGGCGAGGGCCGTCCGGGCTGGCATATCGAGTGTTCCGTTATGGCAAAGAGATACCTCGGCGACGAGATCGATATTCATGCAGGCGGTGAGGACTTAATTTTCCCGCATCATGAGAACGAGATCGCCCAGAGTGAGGCGGCAAACGGAAAGCCCTTCGCGAAATACTGGATGCACAACGCGTTCTTAAATATTGATAATAAGAAGATGTCAAAATCGCTCGGAAACTTCTTTACCGTCCGTGAGATCAGCGAAAAATACGATCTTCAGGTGCTCCGTTTCTTTATGCTGAGCGCACATTACAGAAGTCCGTTAAACTTCAGCGCGGACTTAATGGAAGCCTCCAAGAATGGTCTTGAGAGAATCCTCACCGGTATGGAAAAGCTCCGTGAGGCGGAGGCAAAGGTGTCCGGCGGCACAATGACAGCGGAAGAACTGGAAAATCAGAAGAAGGCAATGGAGCTTGTCGCAAAGTATGAGGCGGCGATGGATGATGATTTCAACACCGCGGACGCGATCTCTGCGATCTTCGAGCTCATCAAGCTCTCCAACTCCACAGTCTCCGGGGCAAGCACAAAGGAGTATGTTTCCTGGATGAAGAATGAGATCCAGAGACTCTGCGACGTAATGGGGATCATTACAGAAAAGAAGGCGGAAGTCCTTGACTCTGAGGTGGAGGACCTGATCGCCCAGAGACAGGCAGCGAGAAAGGCAAAGAACTTTGCCCTTGCCGATGAGATCAGAGGAAAACTTCTCGACATGGGAATCGTCCTCGAGGACACAAGAGAGGGCGTAAAATGGAAGAGAGCTTAATGCTTTTAAAGGAAAAATTCCACTTAAAGGATACGGATGCAGGTCAGTACTCTCCGCTTGTGCTCGCCTATCTTGGTGATGCGGCTTACGAGATCCTGATCCGTACCATTGTGGTCAGTGAGGGAAATATGCAGGTGAATAAGCTTCACAAGAAGTCTTCGGCTCTTGTGAAGGCTGCAGCCCAGGCGGAATTCCTGATGGCCATCGAGGGTGATCTGACCGAGGAGGAGCATGCGGTCTACAAACGGGGAAGAAACGCGAAGTCTTTCTCTATGGCCAAGAATGCAACAATGAAGGATTACCGGATGGCGACAGGCTTTGAGGCTCTGATGGGATATCTTTACCTGTCCGGAAGAACGGAGCGAATGGTGGATCTTGTGGCGCTGGCGATGACAAAGACCGGAAAAGCTGACTCCGGCGATACGGAAAAACAAAAAGAGGAGAACTCCGATGAGATATGAAGAACTGACGATTGAAGGGCGCAACGCTGTTTTGGAGGCGTTCCGTTCCGGAAAGACCATCGACCGGCTGTTTGTCCTTGACGGATGTCAGGACGGACCGGTGCGCACGATCGTGAGAGAGGCGAAAAAGCATGACACGATCGTAAACTTTGTTCCGAAGGAACGTCTGGATTCCATGTCCGAGACGGGACACCATCAGGGCGTGATGGCGTATGCCGCTGCTTACGAGTACGCTGAGGTGGAAGATATTTTGAAAATCGCGGAAGAGAAGGGCGAACCGCCGTTTTTGTTCCTGCTCGACGGGATCGAGGATCCGCATAACCTTGGAGCGATCATCCGTACCGCGAACCTTGCGGGCGCTCACGGAGTGATCATTCCGAAACGCCGCGCGGTGGGACTTACCGCGACGGTTGCGAGAACCTCCGCAGGCGCGTTAAACTATACGCCGGTCGCAAAGGTCACCAATATGGCGGCGACCATCGAGGATTTAAAGAAACGCGGCATCTGGTTCGTCTGCGCCGATATGGGCGGAGAGAGTATGTACCGTTTAAATCTCACCGGACCGATCGGTCTTGTGATCGGAAATGAGGGGGAGGGTGTGAGCCGTCTCGTAAAGGAAAAGTGCGATATGATCGCGTCGATCCCGATGAAGGGCGATATCGATTCCCTGAACGCGTCCGTTGCGACAGGTGTTCTCGCGTATGAGATCGTGAGACAGAGACTGGCGAAGGCATAGAATTTAAAATTTTGATTATGAAAAAAGACCCGTGGAGAGGAGCTTCCTCGGTCTTAAGTAGCGCGATCATTAAAGTAATTCACCGCTCCAAAAGAGGCGGAAACCTCTGTAACACAGGAAGGCTCCCCTGGATATTCCGGAAAGCCTCATGGTTTAAGCTGCCTAGCAGATTTGAACTGCCGACCTCCGCCTTACCAAGGCGACGCTCTACCAGCCGGTTTCGCAGTAGCAGGAACATTATTTGCTGTGTTTTTCGAACCTCCAATATATTATCATGGATCAACATGTTTGTCAACGATAAAAACAAAAAAATTTGAATAAATTGTTACAGTTCACATTGAGATCTCTTGTTTCATATTCTAAAACAAGAAGCTTGCGGAGTTCCACTCATATGCTGATTTGATGAAAGTGCTTTGCGCGTTTGCAACGGCACTTCTCATTCAAACCAGCGCATGGCTGAACTGTAACAATAAATTTTTCATACAAATAGATCAATTCCCCGGAAAGAACCTGGAGGATCAAACACAGGCAGGGAACACTTTCCGTTCTGCTTTCATATTTTGTAGTAAAAAAGATATTGAGGTGTTAATATGCCAGAGAATCAAACATCAATGCCGGAACCATCGGGGGAGAGTACGTCGGAGGTTGTGGCAGGAAAGAACGACGCAAACGTACCGGAGACACCAGCTGAGCCATTAGGAGGAGTTTTTGTTTATCCGGGAGACGATGATCTTGCGGGGATCCCTGTGCCGCCCATCGCTTCACCGGGCAGCGAACGGTTTATCCGGAGTGATGACGATCCGGGCTGGAACTGACGATTAATGGCCTGCGCCAACTATGGACGCCTCTGTCTATCCCGGATACCATCGGGTACCCGTTTCCAAGACGATTTCTTCCGGTCATATACCTGACGTCCTAGGAGGAAATTACGGCAGCAGAGTCCGGTTTTTAAATGCCAGCACATCAGGCTGCAATTTGATGTCTATATCGGCATGGAATATCTTTCCGGTTCCTGAGTTTGCCAACGATCTCTTATATCCGCGTGACGGACGGATTCCACACCGTCACTGTGCGCAGGACCAACGGTCAGATCTATTATCAGCAGACGATTGCCTTTGTGTCCGGTGAGAGACTCACGATGGTGATCTTAGACACGGTATCCGGAGTGTCCCTGACCCGTGTCTCTATGGCTGCGGTAATGAACGTTCCGGCAGGAGTTACATACCCCCGCGTCGCGAACATGTCCTACGCGGGATCCAGCTACGATGTGCGGACCTTCAACAACCAGACAGCATTTGCGGGGATCGGATACAAGGAAGTGACGAGCTATAAACAGACATCCAGCGGAACCTATACCTTCTTTGTGACAGGTTCCCAGTATGCAGTTTCGGCATTAGGCGAGCTTCCGGTCCTTGTCCTTTCTTCTATCGTCGGCGTTTCCTGCCCGACCTGCACCGTGTCGAATCCGCTTCTCACCTTCAACGTCAACGTCCGTGCGGGAAGAGCCTACACCTGCTATATTATCGGAAATCCGTGGTCCGGTCTCTTCCGGGTGTATGTCCTTGAGGACTGAGGTGTTGTGGCAGGATTGCATTATTTGTAAAAATCGTCTATAATCTGCATAATAGATAAAAGGAATGTGCCTTACACATTCCGGCACCGGGAGCAGCCGTGGATAGAATGAGCAGACGGACAGGGGGCGGGAGATGTCAGTCTGCTTTTCTTTCCGGATGCCGCCCGGAAGGAAATACAGATACGGGAAAAAGGAGTATTATGAAGAAAAATTACGAAATGGACATGTGCAGCGGCCCGATCCTTGGAAAACTGCTCACATTTACGATTCCGCTGATCTTTTCCGGAATCCTGCAGCTTCTGTTCAACGCTGCGGATGTGATCGTTGTGGGACGTTTCGCGGGTAGCCAGTCTCTGGCGGCGGTGGGTTCCACCACGGCTCTTATTAACCTGATGATCAATATCTTTATCGGACTGTCCGTGGGTGTCAATGTTATCGTGGCAAGATATTACGGAGCAAAGCGGGAAAAAGACGTGCAGGATACGATCCATACGGCCATGGCGCTCAGTATCGTCAGCGGCCTTTTCCTGATCGTCATGGGCCAGCTACTCTCACGACCAATGCTGGAACTCATGGGAACCCCGGACGATGTGATCGATAAATCTACGATCTATATGCGGATCATCTTTATCGGCATGCCTGCGAATATGATCTACAACTTCGGAAGCGCGATCCTCCGCGCGGTGGGAGACACGAAACGCCCGCTGTATTTCCTTACGGCGGCGGGCGTGATCAATGTGGTCTTAAACCTCTTTTTCGTGATCATGTTCCGGATGGATGTGGCGGGAGTTGCCTTGGCGACCGCGATCTCCCAGGCAATCTCGGCATTCCTGGTGATCCTTTGTCTGATGGAGAGTGAGGGCGGTCTGAAGCTCCATTTAAAAGATCTGAAGATCCACCGCTCGAAATTCCGTCAGATCATTCAGGTAGGCCTTCCGGCGGGGATGCAGGGCGCAGTATTCTCGATTTCCAACGTTCTGATCCAGTCCTCTGTCAATTCCTTCGGTTCTGTCGCGATGGCGGGAAATACGACATCCCAGAATATTGAGGGATTCATCTATAACGCCATGAATGCGGTTTATCAGGCAAACTTAAGCTTCACGAGCCAGAACTTCGGCGGCAAAAAGTATTCGAGGATCAACCGGATTATGGTTACCTGTCTCGGCGTTGTGACGGCAGTGGCACTTGGAATGGGAATCCCAGCTTATCTTTGCGGACATGCCCTGATCAGGATCTATTCCTCAGACCCGGAGGTCATGGTATACGGAATGAGAAGACTTGCGGTTTTTGGAACGACATATTTCCTCTGCGGGATCATGGATACGATGGTGGGCAGCATCCGCGGCCTCGGATACTCCGTCATGCCGATGTGCGTCTCTCTTCTGGGAGCGTGCGGGCTCCGGATCGTCTGGATCTTTACAGTGTTTCAGGTATACCATAACCTGACGGTGTTATACTTGTCCTATCCGTTTACCTGGATCGTCACGGCGACGGCCCATATGATCTGCTTCTATATTGTAAGGAGAAAATTCCCGAAGGAAGACGCGTGATAAACAGCACCGGAAGAATCCAACGAATGCAGATCTGACCAGAAAGGAAACGACAGAATTGAAACGATACAAAAAATACATCACCCCGTATCTCAGTGCCTTCGTGATCGGTCCGCTGATGATGCTCACCGAGGTGGCGGGAGAGGTCATGCTCCCGAAATTTATGTCCATGATCATCAACAACGGTGTCGCAAGTCGAAATGTTGCCTATATCGGAAAGATGGGTACACTGATGGTCCTTACTGTCCTTTTTATGGCGGTGGGTGGGATCCTCGGCGCCTACTTTTCTGCAAAGGCGTCCATCTCCTTTACCAGTGACATGAGAAACGATCTCTTCAGAAAGGTTCAGCAGTTCTCCTTTGAGAACATCGACGGCTACAGCACCGGTTCTCTCGTCACGAGGCTCACGAACGATGTCCAGCAGGTTCAGAACGTCCTGATGATGGGTCTACGCATGGCGCTTAGGGCGCCCGGAATGTTTCTCGGCGCCCTGATCATGGCGTTTATGATGAACCGTCAGCTTGCGGTCATCATCCTCATCGTGATCCCGCTTCTTCTCGCGGCGATCATTCTGATCTTAAAGACTGCATTCCCGCGTTTTGGGGAGATGCAGAGGAGACTGGACCGTTTGAATTCCGGGATTCAGGAATCCCTGACGAATGTCCGCGTGGTCAAATCCTTTGTCCGGGAGGCTCATGAGATCGAAAAATTCAGCAGACTGAACCGCGACTTAAAGGAGAGCAGTCTCCGGGCGCTCCGGATCGTGATCACTACGATGCCGGTGATGATGTTCGCCATGAACGTGACGACACTGGCTGTCGTCTGGTACGGCGGAAATATCATCATTGCCGGAAAGATGCCGGTGGGTGATCTCACTGCGTTTACAACGTATATCGTGCAGATCTTGATGTCCCTCATGATGCTTTCCATGGTATTCTTACAGAGCTCCCGCGCCAGCGCGTCCATGAAGCGGATCAATGAGATCTTCGACACGGAGATCAACTTAAATGATGACAACGCGAAAAATAAGGATAAAAAAGTCACGGAAGGCCGCGTGGAGTTTAAGAATGTAAGCTTTGGCTACAGCGGAGAGAACGGGAGAAAGGATCTCGTTCTGGAAGGGATCTCCTTTACGGCAGAACCGGGACAGACGATCGGGATCATCGGCTCCACGGGAAGCGGAAAGACCTCTCTCGTGCAGCTGATTCCGAGACTCTATGACGTGACCGGAGGCGAAGTACTTGTCGACGGCGTGAACGTCAAAGAGTACTCTTTAAAACACCTGCGTGAGGGCGTCGGCATGGTCCTCCAGAAAAATATCCTCTTTTCGGGAACGATCGAGGAAAATCTTCGATGGGGAAATGAGGACGCGCCGATGGAGGATGTGATCCGGTTCTCGGAGAGCGCCCAGGCAGATCCCTTCGTTAAGAACTTCAAAAACGGATATGATACCGAGATGGGACAGGGCGGTGTCAACGTCTCAGGAGGTCAGAAGCAGCGTCTCTGTATTGCGAGAGCACTTTTAAAGCGCCCGAAGATCCTGATCCTGGATGACTCCACCAGTGCTGTTGACACGGCGACGGAGGCGAAGATCCGGGAGAGTCTCTATCATGATCTCAAGGATACCACAAAGATCATCATCGCCCAGAGGATCTCCTCCGTTCAGGAGGCGGACCAGATTCTGGTACTGGAGGACGGAAAGATCATCGGTCATGGAACCCACGAGGAACTTTTAAAGACCTGTGAGACATACAGTGAGATCTATACGACCCAGATCGGAAATCAGTCCATTGGGGCAGGAGAGGAGGCGGCAGTATGAGCGTCACGAGAGCAGACCGCGAAGCGAGTCTGAAAAAACGATATGCCGGACGCGTGGCAGCCGCACCGAAAAGGAGAGGAATGGGAAGAGGACCGGGACCGGGTGCTCCCAGAGGCGGAGGACGCCCAAAAAGCACAGGAGCGGCCTTAAAGCGCCTGATGTCCTATCTGGAAGCGGACAGGCTCCGGATGGGGATCGCATTTTTCTGCGTCATTGTAAACACGGTGGCGACACTGACCGGTTCCTATCTGCTGCGCCCGATCATCAACCGCTTTATCGCACCGCCGGACGGAAGTCCCGGAAATGTGGCGGGACTTTTTAAAGGACTGACCATAATGGCGTGCGTCTATCTTCTGGGAGTTATCGCAAATTATCTCCAGTCAAGACTGATGTTAGAGGTTGCCCAGAGCGCCCTTGTGCGGATCCGGACAGACCTCTTTACAAAGATGCAGAAGCTTCCGGTGAGATTTTATGATACAAATTCCAACGGGGATCTGATGAGCCGCTTCACAAACGACGTGGACACCATCGGAAATATGCTGAGCAGTACTCTTGTGCAGCTCTTTTCCGGAACCTTAAGCATCATCGGGACCCTGTTCCTCATGCTCTACACGAACATCTGGCTGACAGTCGTGACCCTGATCATGATCCCGCTCATGCTGCGGGCCGGCGGAGAGGTCGCAAAGCGGAGTCAGAAATACTTCAGCGCCCAGCAGTCGGCTCTCGGTGCTTTAAACGGATACATCGAGGAAACCATCACCGGACAGAAGGTAGTAAAAGTCTTCTGCCATGAGGAGATCGCGGAGGAAGAATTTGATATATTAAACAGGGATCTCCGCGAAAAACAGATCCGCGCCCAATTTCTTGGGGGCATGATGGGACCTGTGATGAACAACTTAAGTCAGGTAAACTATTCCCTGACGGCGTGCATCGGCGGGATCCTCTGCGTGGTGAAAAACTTCGATGTCGGCGGGCTCACGGTATTCCTGAATTTTTCAAGACAGTTCTCGAGACCGATCAACGAGATCTCCATGCAGGTTTCCAACGTGTTCTCAGCCCTCGCCGGAGCGGAGCGCGTGTTCTCCGTAATGGATGAGGAGCCGGAGACGGCGGATGATAAGGATGCAGTGTCCATGGACGGTATGAGCGGGGAAGTGGTATTAGATCATGTGACCTTCGGTTACAACCCGGATAAGATCATCTTAAAGGATATCAGCCTTTACGCAAAGCCGGGACAGAAGATCGCCTTCGTGGGTTCCACGGGAGCCGGGAAGACGACGATCACGAACCTCATCAACCGCTTCTACGATATCCAGAGCGGGACCATCACCATCGACGGCGTTGATATCTGCCATATTAAGCGGGACGAGCTGCGCCGCCACATCGCCATGGTGCTTCAGGATACCCACCTGTTTACGGGGACGGTCATGGAGAATATCCGCTACGGAAGGCTTGATGCCACCGATGAAGAGGTCATTCAGGCGGCGAAGATGGCATCTGCCCATTCCTTTATCATGCGGCTTCCCAAGGGCTATGACACGGTTCTGGAGAGCGACGGCGCGAACTTGAGCCAGGGCCAGAGACAGCTTCTTAATATCGCGAGAGCGGCGGTATCCAGGGCACCGATCCTGATCCTCGATGAAGCGACGAGCTCCGTCGATACGAGAACGGAAAAGCATATCGAGCAGGGCATGGATGCGCTGATGGCAGAGCGGACCACTTTCGTGATCGCCCACCGTCTTTCCACAGTGCGGAACGCCAACGCCATCATGGTTCTGGAGAACGGAGAGATCATTGAGCGCGGTGATCATGAAGACCTCCTGAAAGAAAAAGGACGTTATTACCAGTTATATACGGGAATAGCGGAGCTGAGTTAGGTCGATCGCAGAAGAAAAAACGGGCAGATGAAGAAATTCGTTCGTTATGTAACAGAAATTCGGGGATTCTTCGTTACATAAAAGTCACTGCGTACCGATCAGGTACGCGCAGACGGCTTTTTCAAATTTTGTAGCAATTCCATAAGAGACAGCAGAAAAGAGCGGGAGTTAGTTGGTAAAAACTTCATTTTTTAAAGAAATCAGATGTCTGTTTTTGTTCTTTTTTTGATACAAACGCCGAAAACGGCCATTTCCGTTAAAAAGTTAACCGATTTCTAATTGTAGAAAAATTCCAAATATGCTATACTACGAAGTGATGGGTACTATGAAATTTTATAGAAAGAAGGTTTGTTAAATGG
>SCPN01001302.1_pt1 | contig 16164 bp, 19 predicted proteins | sample 6106831 | NCBI WGS metagenome assembly SCPN01 (sample SAMN10720447, study PRJNA508395) | human gut metagenome | isolation source: Participant 1, 0 month
AGAAAAATATGCATTCTATACGGAAAACAACATAAAGGTGAACTTTGCCATAGATGAAATCCGCCTGGGTTATATGCGCGTGATGGAAAAAGGCAACGTAATGGAAGGAACCATGGTGCCGGTGTGGGATTTCTTCGGCAGCCAGACCGTGGAAAGAGAGGACGGAACAACGGAAGTAACAGGCGGCCCCTACGACAGCTGGTTTACCATCAATGCCATGGATGGCACGGTAATTGACAGGAATCTGGGGTATTGATGCCGGCTTGTAACCGGCAGCTATATCAGGTCAATATAGTACAATAATCGGTCAACAAAAAAGAAGAAAAGACAGGGCAGAAGTGATAACTTGATTACATACGAGATTTTTTTAATACGGAGGAAAATCCTCTGCTCGCAGAGTGCTCACATTTTTCCTTCGTAAAAACAAGGAGGATTTGGGATGCGGATACAAATGCTGCATGACAACTGGCAGATGTGCATCAACAATACGGAGGAGTTTCTGCCCGCCGCCGTACCGGGAAGCGTTTACCAGGATCTGCTGGACAACGGCAGGATGGAGGATCCCTATTACAGGGACAATGAGCTGAAGGCTCTTAAAATCATGGATAATGATTTTACCTATGTTACATATTTTGACGCGCCGGAGGAAAGCTCAGGGAGAGGGAAGAGGTTTTACTGCATTTTGACGGGATTGATACCATCGCGGATATCAGCCTGAACGGAACGCTGCTGGGGAGTGTCCGGAATATGCACCGAATCTGGGAATTCCCGGTGAAAAGCCTGCTGCGTGACTGCGGAAATGAGCTGAAGGTGGTGCTGTATTCCCCGACCCGTTTTATCAGGGAGGCTTACGGGGAAAGGCCAATGGAAGGCAGCTCCGACGCCATGCAGGGCTTTCCCTATTTAAGGAAAGCCTCACTGTATGTTCTGGCCGGACTGTGGGTCCCCGCCTCCGATGCGCGGCATTTGGCGTCCGGTGAAGCTGCTTGCCTTTGACCATGCCAGACTGGACGGCGTTTACATTACCCAGAAGCACGAGCCGGGCCGCGTGGCCTTACAGCTTCGTGTGGACGTACAGAAAGCAGGAAGAAAAAATATCTGCCGTTTCGGAAGGGATGAGGAAGAGCTGGAAGGCCTGTCCTGGCGTGTGAAGGTGACCGATCCTGACGGCAAGGTAATCCTTACGGAAGCCTGCCCGGAAGAAGCCGTGATTGAAAATCCCCGCCTCTGGTGGCCCAACGGCTATGGAGAGCAGCCCCTGTATCTGGTGGAAGCGGAGCTTTTAAAGGATGGAAATGTACTGGATAGCTGGAGCGGCCGTATCGGCCTGCGCACGATGAGCGTACATCGGGAAAAGGATGAATACGGCGAGCAGTTTGCCCATGAGGTAAACGGCGTGCGTATTTTTGCCATGGGCGCGGACTACATACCGGAGGATAATATCCTGTCAAGGGTGACTCCGGAACGAACCTACTCGCTGCTGAAACAGGCAAAGGATGCCAATTTCAACTGCATCCGTGTCTGGGGCGGTGGGAATTATCCCTATGACAGCTTCTGGGATGCCTGCGACGAGCTGGGCCTGGTGGTGTGGGAGGACTTCATGTTCGCCTGCGCGGTCTATGATCTGACGGAAGAGTTTGAGGGAACCATCACTGCTGAATTCATCGACAATATCAAGCGTATCCGCCACCATGCATCCCTGGGGCTGTGGTGCGGCAACAATGAAATGGAAATGTTCGTGGCGCAGGGCAACTGGGTATCCAGGCCGAAGGAGAAGAGCGATTACGTTAAAATGTACGAATACATCATTCCCAAGGTGCTCAAGGAATACGATCCCAATACCTTTTACTGGCCCGCAAGCCCCTCCTCAGGCGGCGCTTTCGATGATCCCAACGATGAAAACCGGGGTGATGTACACTACTGGGACGTATGGCATGGAAACAAGCCAATCACGGAATATCGGAAATTCTACTTCCGCTATGTCTCCGAATTCGGCTTCCAGTCCTTCCCCTCCTTAAAAACGGTGGAAACCTTTACCGAGCCGGAGGACCGGAATATTTTTTCCTATGTTATGGAAAAACATCAGCGCAACAAAACGGCAAATGGGAAAATCATGAACTACATGGAACAGACTTTCCTGTACCCCAATGATTTTGACACCACCCTTTATGCCTCCCAGCTTCTCCAGGCGGAAGCCATCCGCTACGGAGTGGAGCACTTCCGCAGAAACCGCGGCAGATGCATGGGAACCGTGATCTGGCAGCTCAATGACTGCTGGCCGGTAGCCAGCTGGTCCTCCATTGACTACTGCGGAAGATGGAAGGCGCTGCACTACTATGCGAAGCGTTTCTTCGCCCCGGTGATGCTTTCCTGTGCCGAGGAAGGCATCCTCACCCAGGACACCAACCCCAATGCAGAGCCTTACGAGGTAAAAAAATCCATCCATCTGTGCGTGGCAAACGAAACCATGCAGGAACAGCAGCTGCGCGTGGAGTGGTCGCTCAGAAATAACCGATCCGAAATCCTGCGTTCCGGCAGCGAAGAAGTAACCGTATCCCCGTTATCCAGCCTCTGGCTTGAAAAAACAGACTGTATGGATGCCGACACCTACGGTGATTATGTAAGCTATACCTGCTTCCGGGGAGAAGAACGCGTTTCCGGCGGAACCGTCATCTTCTGTGCGCCCAAGCACTACCGCTTCGCAGATCCCGGCCTTACGGTTACCGTTTCCGGCGATGAACTCACCGTCAGGGCACAGGCCTATGCAAGAGGCGTGGAAATCATAAACGAAGCCGATGACATGCTCCTTGAAGACAACTACTTCGACATGGACGCCGGAGAAAGAAAGGTAAAAATCCTGAAAGGCAGCCCGGACGGCCTGAAAATACGCAGCGTTTATAATATCCGTTAACACCTGTTAAACGCCCGTCCGTTTCACTTACCGGATTATGGGAACCAACTGCAAAATTTTTCCAAAATATTTTTTATAAAGAAAACAGGGAGCTGCGGCCCCCTGTTACTTTTTTACCTTCGTATAGTAACTCCGTTTCCCCCTTAACAGTTACTGCCTTTCCGATCCCCTGCCCGGCCTGTTCTTCCGCAGGAATTCTCCCGGCGCACACCCATACTGCCGCTGGAAAACCCGGTAAAAATAACTCAGGTTCCTGAACCCGCACTCCTGGCAGATATCAATAATTTCCATCCGGTTTTCCAGAATCAGGGAAGCTGCAAAATCCATCCGCCTCATATTAATGAATTCCGTAGGGGACATATGCAGATACCTGCGGAAAGAACGGTTCAAATACTCCTGGGAAACATTCGCCAGGGAAATCAGCCGGGGAAGCCCCTCAATGAAATTTTCAGGCTCCTCCATCCGCCGTATCAGCGAAGAAAGCCATCCCGGCAGCGGATCCACCTCCTGCAGGGCCGGCCCCGGACAAAAATGATACAAAAAATAAGGCAGTACGGCATTCAAATACAAACGCCGCGCCGCACCAGGCTCCAAACCGCCCACATGAAGCATTTTTTCCCGGATATCAGACAAAACCGGCTCAGCCAGCTCCGTCTGAAGACACAAAGGGGAATCCGTAAAAAAAGACGGCGCACATCCAAGAAGCCCGCATATCTTTTCAAAAATAGACGGCAGGAAAGAAATATTAATCAGCTCCAGATCATACTGATTTAAAAAATCGTACCCATGCCTGTCGGAAGGCCTCACGAAAACAAAAGACCCCTCCGAAAGCAGTACGGAGGAACCATTGATCCTGTGAATCCCCTTCCCCTTATTAATAAGAAAGAACTCATAAAAAGTATGCGTATGAAACGGATAAGTCTCCCGCACACTGAACTGATGCTGGAAACCACATTCCTCCCCCTTTAAAGTCAGCCTGGGAACCTCCCCGCACGGCTTCCCGCCGCGCCCCTCCTTATCCCTGCATCCGCAGCCCCGCAAATCAGAGTTCATCAAAACCGATCCCCTTTTTCGTCAGAAATGTCCTCACTGTCCTGTCCCACAGGACATCCACACTCTTATCCATAATAAAAGTATGAAAAGCGGTACCCGTCACCAAAGTAAGCCCGCTCCCGTCATACTTACACGTCAGAACCAAAGCCTTCACCTGATCCGCCGTAATATCCGTTTCCCCCGCCTTCAGGATCCCCGGAATAAAACGGGGCATCAGATGCAGAATAAACTTAAACCCCGACGGTGTTTTCTTCCCCTTAATCAAATCAAAACACAACGGCCGCACATTTTTCCACGCAGAAAAATCATCAGGCCGTAACTCAGGATCATCCCACTCCTCACTGCTGAAAAAATCCCGGTTCATATGCCCGTCAATATGGAACGTATTATACGTGGAAATCGTGGCTTCCTCCAACAAAAAAGAATCAAAACAAGACGACCCCAAAAGCTTCCCCATAAAACTCTTAACTTCTTTCACCTGCAATGCAATCATAATCTCTCTCCATCCTGCTTCCGTCCTCAGCCCGCCCACGCCGGCCCCGTTCCCCTCTATTATAATGAAAACTCCCCCCAACAGCAACCATTTTCCCCACCCGCTTTTTCCCTGTCTATCAACCCACCTGTCTCTCTTATTTTTCAATGAAATCCATTCAAAACCAGCCAACCACCTTTCGCCTTCCATCTTTTATCCATTATAAGGCGCATTGTCCTCCAGGAACTTTTTATTTTGATTGATTTGTGCCCAGTTGCTGGTGGGGAGGTGTCTGTTCTGAAAGGGAATCACGAAGAAATATCCAATTTTTACGTCTGACCGCTCAGAACAGACACCTCCCCCGCACCCCGGACGGCTGGGACAGGGCGGGAAAATCCCCCGGAGCAAACTTCAAAGCCTTCCGGATCACAATTCCCCCATAAAATGCGATGAAAAAATACATAACTTTTGGAAATTCTCTTTACAATATATGTAGGCGGGTGTTATTATAAGTGGTAATGAAAACTACGTGTAATTGTAGTGAATAATCGGAGGAATCAATGAGTTATAAAATTGTAGTGGACAGTTGCTGTGAATTGCCGGATGAACTGAAAAAAGATCCCCGTTTTGAGATTGTGCCTCTGGGGATTGAAGTAGGGGACTGGCGGATACAGGATGATGAGACCTTTAATCAGGCAGAATTTCTGAGAAGAGTGGCGGAGTGCCCTGAGTGCCCCCGTTCCTCCTGCCCTTCACCGGATAGATATAAACAGAGCTTTGACTGTGATGCGGAGCACATCTACGTTGTCACGCTGTCTGCGAACCTGAGCGGAAGCCATAACAGCGCAGTGCTGGGAAAGAATCTTTACGAGGAAAAGCACCATGATAAGAAAATTCATGTGGTGGATTCCAAATCAGCTTCCGGCGGCGAGGCGCAGATTGCACTGAAGGCAATGGAACTGGAGGAAAAAGGCCTGGCGTTTGAGGAAATCGTTCAGCAGCTGGAAGCGTTCCGGGATGAAATGAATACGTATTTTGTCCTGAACAACCTGGAAACGCTCAGAAAGAACGGCCGCCTTACCGGCGTGAAGGCCCTGGTGGCTTCCACACTTAATATCAAACCTGTAATGGGAGCCACGGAGGAAGGAACGATCATTCAGCTGGGACAGGCCATCGGGTTGAAGAAGGCGCTGCAGAAGATGGCGGATATTGTGGCCAGGGAAACAGCGAATCCGCAGAAAAAATGCCTTATGATTACGCACTGCAACAATCTGGCAAAGGCCGAGAGCGTGCGTGACATGATTCTGGCAAAGGCCAAGTTCGCGGAAGCCAGAATCCTTGATACTGCAGGAATCAGCAGCATGTATGCCAATGACGGCGGGATTATCATCGCAGTCTGACAGAAAAAGTATTCCCGGCGCACAGGAATTGACCGTAAGGAAATGCTGCAGAAGTGCCAAAATCCATCGCCAAAGGCGGTTTAGGATGGATTTTGCAGTAGTTGCAAGAGCTGTTAAAAATTAAATGAAAAAAAAAGGAAAATACGGCGCTGCCAGCAGGCGGAGCCGTTTTTAGATCGGTAAAACATATTATGATATGGTAACTGTAAAGAAATAGATCAGCAGCCTTACTCAGCCGCTTTCCCTTCATTCCTTCATTTCCGCGGCCATCTGGCGAAGCGCCTTTTTACTGGAAGGCGCAATTTTAATTTTGTGCCCGTCCGTCATGGTCAGATGGAAGGCGGAAACCTTATCCACATACTTTAAGTTGATGACGGCGCTGCAGCCGATCATGGCCAGCAGGCCGGATTCGCTCACCCGGATGAAGCCCAGATCAAGCTTGGTGGTGCCCCTTGCGGAATAGTCGATATCGAAGCCCAGGGTGGCGCTGAAATTAAGCATGTTGGCGACACACTCCCTGTTTCCGCCGTTTGCCAGATGAATGCGTACATAACGGTCATCGGGATAGGCGTACATGATTTCTTCCTCCGTCAGATAAAAGGCTTCCGTATCCGTACGGAATTCCATCCGCTTTTCCTGGCTGTTTTTGATGGTGAGAAGGGTCTCCACGACTTCGGTCAGCTCTGCGGGCTGGATAGGCTTGTCCATAAAAAAGCAGTTGTCAGGCAGGTCCGTTTCCTCCCTGTAATTGATTTTGGAGCAGCAGAAAACGATGGGGAGGGTATTCCCGGCGTTTCGCAGCTCCCGGGCGATTTCCGCCGCATTGCAGCCGTCCTCAACCATATCCATAAACAGGCCGTCATAGATCATGGGAGTTGACAAAATGGCGCTGCGGTTGCCGAAGGAATCCACGTAAAGAACCCCGGTGGTATTCAGCCTGCGGTCCGATTCCCGCCCCAGAAGCCGTTCCATTTGTTTTCTGTCCGCTATATTGTCATCACATACCGCTAGATGCATTGCTTTTTCCTCCTCTTTGTATGTTCAGATTTATGGCGTGTCCGCCCGGCGTTTTGCACCGCTGTGATGCTTTATTTTGCGGCCGCACAGCAAAAAGCCCGTCTGACTGTTCTGCCAGACGGGCGGATTTCTTTTGCTACATAAGCGTGAAATGTACTGGTGCCGCAAACAAAAGATAAAGTATCACTGCCAGCTGAACAATCAGTATGGCAGGCATGCCGAAAACGAAGCTTTTATGCTTGGTTTTATGACGGAAGGTATACATCCCGGCGATACAGCCGATGCTCCCGCCCACCAGGGCGGTGAGAAAAAGATTGGCCTCCGGGATACGGAACGCGCCTCTTTTTGCCTTCCGTTTGTCGATACCCATCATGGCAAAACCCACTATATTCACTATTATAACATAAAGAAAAAGAATTAAAATAACATTCATGGGAAATCCCTTATTTATTTTTTTCGATTTCCTGCTGCTTCATGGCGCGTACCTTGCTGGAAAGGCCGAACAGATTGATAAAGCCTTCTGCGTCATGATGGTCGTACAGGTCACCTGTGGTAAAGGAAGCGATGGATTCGTTATACAGGGAATAAGGGGAGGTGGTGCCTGCCTTGATGATATTTCCCTTGTAGAGCTTGAATTTCACTTCGCCGGTTACATTTTCCTGAGTGCTTTCAATGAAAGCCTGGACAGCCTCGCGCAGAGGGGTAAACCATTTTCCTTCATACACGATCTGTGCGAATTTATTGCCCATATCAAGCTTCGTGGTGGTGGTTTCACGATCCAGGATCAGCTCTTCCAGCTGCTGATGAGCTTCATAAAGGATGGTTCCGCCGGGAGTCTCGTAAACGCCGCGGGATTTCATGCCTACCACACGGTTTTCCACGATATCCACGATGCCGATGCCGTGCTTGCCGCCCAGCTCGTTCAGCTTGCGGATGATATCGGAAACCTTCATTTTTTCACCGTTGATGCTGGTGGGGGTTCCTTTTTCAAAGGTCATGGTTACATATTCGGGTTCATCGGGCGCTTTTTCAGGAGTGGTTCCCAGTACGAGCAGATGCTCATAGTTAGGCTCATTGGCCGGATCCTCCAGCTCCAGTCCTTCATGGCTGATGTGCCACAGGTTACGGTCACGGCTGTAGCTGCTGTCTGCGGAGAAGGGAAGGTCAATGCCGTGCGCCTTGCAGTATTCGATTTCGGATTCACGGGAATCCATGGTCCACTTCTCATTTCTCCAGGCTGCGATGATCTTTAAGTCGGGAGCGAGTGCCTTGATGCCCAGTTCAAAACGGATCTGGTCATTTCCTTTTCCGGTAGCGCCGTGGCAGATGGCGGTAGCGCCTTCCTTACGGGCGATTTCCACCAGCTTCTTAGCAATCAGGGGCCTTGCCATGGAGGTGCCCAGCAGATATTTGTTTTCATAAACCGCATGTGCTTTTACGCAGGGCATAACGTATTCATCACAGAATTCGTCGATAACATCCAAAACGTAAAGCTTGGAAGCGCCGCAGAATTTTGCTCTTTCTTCAAGACCGTCCAGCTCTTCCGCCTGTCCGCAGTCGATGCAGACGCAGATGACTTCATAGTCAAAGTTTTCTTTCAGCCACGGGATAATCGCTGTGGTGTCAAGTCCGCCTGAGTAGGCAAGGATTACTTTTTCTTTCATTATGTTCCTCTTTCCTGCCGCAAAAAACCGGCATGCTTATTAATTATGTGAAATTTCAGGAGCCCTGGCCTGTGGCCGCCGGCTCATTTGTTCTGGAATTAATATACAACAAAACTTTTTAGAATGCAAGTGAAAAAATATGCATATTTTTAAGTGTTTTTTATGAAAAATATGCATAAACTTTAAAAAACTATTGCATATTATGCAAAACAGACGTATAATTATGCGAAAACCGGGGATGCCCCCGTGACTATGCGGGATGGAAAAGACAGAAAAGGTTGAGTTTCGGGCGGATTCTGATTATACTGGTTTTACCGGAAAATATCAGCCGGATTCTGACAGTATCTGTGAGATAACTGAAAACTGAACGGTTAAGGGAAAGGAATGGAAGGAAAATGATAAAAGCAGGAATTATTGGAGCGACAGGTTATGCGGGAGGAGAGCTGGTAAGACTGCTGACGGCCCACCCTGATGTGGAAATCGTATGGTATGGCTCCCGCAGCTATATTGACAAGAAGTACTATGAAGTCTATAAAAACATGTTCCAGATAGTGGATGCCGTATGTCTGGATGATAATATGGAAGAACTGGCAAAGCAGGCGGATGTGATTTTTACCGCCACACCCCAGGGCTTCTGCGCGTCCCTTATTAATGAAGAGATTCTTTCCAATGCAAAGATTGTGGATTTGAGCGCGGACTTCCGCATCAAGGATGTGGCAACCTATGAAAAATGGTACGGCATTGAGCATAAGGCTCCCCAGTACATAGGAGAAGCCGTCTATGGGCTGTGTGAGATCAACAGGGAGGCGGTGAAAAATGCGCGCCTGGTGGCAAATCCCGGCTGTTATCCCACCTGCTCCACTCTTTCCATCTATCCTTTATTAAAGGAAGGACTGATCGATCCGTCCACCGTGATTATTGATGCCAAGAGCGGTACTTCAGGGGCCGGCAGGGGCGCCAAGGTGGATAACCTTTACTGTGAGGTCAACGAGAATATCAAGGCCTATGGCGTGGCAAACCACAGACATACGCCGGAGATCGAGGAGCAGCTTTCCCTGGCCGCAGGAGAGGAAATGCTGATAAATTTCACACCTCATCTGGTTCCCATGAACAGGGGCATCCTGATAACGGCTTATGCTTCCCTGAAAAGTACGCTGCAGCCGGACGGCACCCGGGCCTTTCCTTCTTATGAAGAGGTACGGGCGGCTTACGATAAATACTACGACAAGGAAAAATTCGTCCGCGTTCTGGATAAGAATGTATGCCCGGAAACCAAATGGGTGGAGGGCAGCAACTATGTGGACGTAAATTTTAAAATCGATGAAAGAACCGGACGCGTCATCATGATGGGCGCTATGGATAACCTGGTGAAGGGCGCGGCAGGACAGGCGGTGCAGAATATGAATCTCATGTTCGGTCTGCCGGAAACCAAGGGGCTGGAGCTGGTTCCCATGTTCCCGTAAGGAAACCGGCCGGCGGAGGAGCAAGCATGAGATTAAGGCCTTATCAAAAAAGAGATGCCGCCGTTATAGCAGGCTGGAGCACGGATGAGAGAACCCATGCGCTCTGGTGTGCCAACCTGATTCCTTTTCCGGCAGCTGCGGAGGAGTTTCACGCATATGCCCGGAGGGCGGAGGAAGAATATGGAAACAATGGCTTTACCGCGCTTAAGGATGACGGAACGCCTGTGGGATATTTCAGGCTGGGAATCAATCCGGATACCGACAGCGGGTTTCTGGGATTTGTGATCATAGATGGAAAAGAAAGAGGAAAAGGCTGCGGGGAACAGATGCTGCGCCTGGCAGTCAGATATGCATTTGAAATTGCAGGCCTGCATTCGGTGGCCCTGAATGTTTTTGACTGCAACAGGGCGGCGGAAGGTCTTTACCGGAAGCTTGGCTTCCGGGAAGCGGAGAGAACCCCGGAATGCTTTGCATCAGAAAGAAAAATGGGGAAGAATCCGGATGGAGCTTGTTGTGGCAGATGTATAAGTGCAAGATAATTGTAATTCTAAGGCAGGGTGGTGAAGCGCCGAATGCCGGAAGCCTGAGGCAGGGAGGGATAAATGGATCAGAACAGTATTGCGGATTTCGTAAAAGGATTTTGCCCGGAGATTAAAAAATATGAGGCGTATTACTACGGATATCCGGAAATCGCGGATGAGCTTTGCGAGCTTGTGCTGACCGGAGAAAAAAGAGCCACCACCAGCCTCCTTAAGCTCTATGAACTGGAGCAGGAGCCGCTTCCGTGCGCCGGAGACTATTCCGTCATCCTGGACAGCGCACAGCGGCCCCGTTGCATCACCCGGATCACAAAGGTAACACAGGTGCGTTTTTGTGATATTACCGAAGAATATGCGCGCAGGGAGGGCGAAGGAGATAAATCCCTGGCCTATTGGAAAAAAGCCCACAGAGAGGCATTTTCCCGGGAGTGCAGGGAAGAGTGCGGAATTGAATTTACCGAAGACATGATTTGCGTCTGCGAGGAATTTGAGGTGGTTTACCGGGGAGAGAGCGAAAACAAACAGTAAATGATTGTGGATGTGGGGTGGCTGCCAGGAAGGAATTGACAGAAGGTACGGATAGGCGTAAACTGTTGAAGGTTTTTAAAGTTGTAAGAACTGGCAAAATTTAATCGCCTAACACATCAGATAAGTTTCCATACTATATTGGCGCTGGATACCCTCACATTCCAAAGGAGTGAAAAAATCCATGGCAGAAAAAAAAAATAACAGTGCACTGTTTTTTACATGCAGTCTCATTGAATTTATCGGACGCAAGGTTCTGCAGCCTCGTAAATTTATTACGGATGCCCTTGGTAAGGAGGCTATTGAAAGAATTTATGATTATGCGGATGTTTTTCATTGTGAACCAATAGCAATATTGGAGACTGTAGGGTGGATGCAGGCTGAACTGTAATTTCTTTAGTAAAGGAAAAAGCTTATGGAACGAGTAACCCATGAATTCCAGCCTGTTTTCAACAGGGATTCCCGTGTCCTGATACTGGGGACCTTCCCTTCCGTGAAATCCAGGCAGCAGCAGTTTTACTACGGCCATCCCCAGAACCGGTTCTGGAGGGTGACGGCGGCGCTTCTTAAGAAAGAGGTACCCGTAACCATTGAAGAAAAGAAGAAAATGCTCCTTGACGGCCATATTGCCATCTGGGATGTGATAGATACCTGTGATATTGAAGGCTCCAGCGACAGTTCCATCCGCAATGTAAAGGCCAATGACATCGGCGGCCTTCTGGCGCAGACCTCCATCCGGGCGGTGTTTGCCAATGGGGATAAGGCGTGCCAGCTTTACCGGAAATACTGTATGGAGCAGGCCGGCAGGGAAATTATCAGACTGCCCTCCACAAGCCCGGCCAATGCGGCATGGACGTTGGAAAAGCTCATACAGGCCTGGAGCGTGATTCGTGAATATATGTGAATACGCGGTGAAAGCAGACATCCGCTTCATCCCGCAGCGTTTAAAAAGACCTGGAGAAAATTGCAGATACTCTCCAAGGCATGTGGCAGTTCCGTTTACCAGACTGCCGAAATACATAAAGAAGTGAGGAATTACAAACATGGTACGAACAATGAACATTGATGATTATGACGAGGTAAGCCGGCTGTGGCATAAAATCAAAGGATTTTCCATCCGCAGCATCGACGACTCCAGAGAAGGCGTGGAGCGCTTTCTGCAAAGAAATCCGGAAACCAGCGTGGTAGCGGTGGAGGATTCAAAAATCGTGGGAGCAATTCTCTGCGGGCATGACGGCAGACGCGGCTGTATGTACCATGTTTGTGTGGATCCGGAATACCGGATGCGGGGAATCGGCAAATCCATGGTGGTTTTTGCCATGAATGCGCTGAAAAAGGAGAATATCAGCAAGGTATCCCTCATTGCCTTTACCAAGAATGATGTGGGAAATACCTTCTGGCGCTGCATCGGCTGGACGAAGCGGGAGGATCTGAACTATTACGATTTTGTACTTAACACTGAAAATATAGAGCGTTTTAACGACTGAAGCGGCAGCGGGGATTTCAACCCTGCCCAAAGGAGGAGAATATGGAACATATCAAAGGAGGCGTGACCGCTGCAAAGGGGTTTATGGCGGCCGGCGTGGAAGCAAATGTGAAGTATAAGAACAGGAAGGATATGGCGATGGTATACAGCCAGGTTCCGTGTAAGGGTGTTTTACCAGCACGGCGGTGGTATGGGATCGGGAAAAAATTAATACCTCCCCCTATATTCAGGCCGTGGTGGTGAATTCGGGAATCGCCAATGCATGTACGGGACGTCAGGGCTACGCTTATTGCCAGGAAACGCAGACGCGCCGCATAGCGCTGCAAACTCGGGATTCCGTGCTTGTAGCATCTACAGGCGTTATCGGCATGCAGCTTCCCATGGACAAAATCACCGCAGGCGTGGCGGCTCTGGCAGGCTGCCTTAAAGATACGCAGGAAGCCGGGACCCAGGCGGCGGAAGCGATAATGACCACGGATACGATTTCCAAGCAGGTGGCTGTGCAGTTTGAGGCCGGCGGCAAAACCGTGACCGTAGGCGGCATGTCCAAGGGCAGCGGGATGATTCATCCCAACATGTGCACCATGCTGGGCTTTGTAACCACGGATATTGCCATTTCCAAAGAGCTTTTGCAGGAGGCATTAAGCGCGGATGTGGTGGACACCTTCAACATGATTTCCGTAGACGGCGATACCTCCACCAACGATACGCTGGTGGTACTGGCAAACGGCTGCGCCGGAAATCCTGAGATCACGGAGAAAAACGAGGATTACCTCCATTTCTGCCAGGCGCTTCACGAGGTAAACGAAACGCTGGCAAAAATGATGGCAGGGGACGGAGAGGGGGCTACCGCGCTGTTTGAGACAAAAGTCATCCATGCGGCAAATAAAGAGGACGCCAGGACGCTGGCCAAATCCGTCATCTGCTCCAGCCTGACCAAGGCGGCCATTTTCGGCCACGACGCCAACTGGGGAAGGATTCTCTGCGCGCTTGGCTACAGCGGAGCCAGCTTCGATCCGGAGGCGATTGAGCTTTTCTTTGAAAGCAGCGCGGGACGGATTCAGATATATAAGGACGGCCAGGCCACGGATTACAGCGAGGAGGAGGCCACTAAAATCCTTTCCTGCCCTGTGGTGACTGTTGTTGTGGATATGAAGATGGGCGAAGCGCAGGCAACTGCCTGGGGCTGCGACCTCACCTATGATTATGTAAAAATCAATGCGGATTACCGCTCCTGAGAAAAATAAATTGCGCAATGAAAGCATTCATACAGGCCTGCGCATTTTGCAGCGCAGACCGTATGAATACGCAGAGGAAGAAAGCATCCGGTCCACCGTGCGGCGGTTTTAAAAGGACGGATGCAAACATGTGATGGGAGAGCGAAGATGGAACAGAAGGAAATGGATCAGGTAATGCAGAAGGCATCGGTGCTGATTGAAGCGCTGCCTTATATTCAGAAATTCAACCGTAAAATTATTGTGGTAAAATACGGAGGAAGCGCCATGAGCAATGAAGAGCTGCAGAGGAACGTCATCAAGGACGTTACCCTGTTAAAACTGGTGGGCTTCAAGCCGATTATCGTGCATGGCGGCGGAAAGGCCATCAGCAAATGGGTGGGCAAGGTAGGCAAGGAAGCCAGGTTTGTGAACGGCCTGCGCGTGACGGATGAGGAAACCATGGAAATCGCGGAAATGGTCCTGGGCCGTGTAAACAAGAATCTGGTGACCATGGTGGAGGAGCTTGGCGTCAAAGCCGTAGGTATCAGCGGCAAGGACGGCGGCCTTCTGAAGGTGGATAAAAAATATGCGGACGGCCAGGACATCGGCTTTGTGGGTGATATCAAGGAAGTGGATCCCAAGGTGCTCTATGACCTTCTGGAAAAGGATTTTCTCCCGATTGTGGCCCCGGTTGGGCTGGATGATGATTTCAATACCTACAATATCAATGCGGATGATGCTGCTCTGCGCCATTGCCAAGCGGTGGGAGCGGATAAGCTTGTTTTCCTTACCGATATTGAAGGGCTGTATAAGGATATCAATGACAAATCCTCTTTTATTTCCCGGCTGACTGCCGGACAGGCGGAGGAATTAATCAACGGGGGAATCATCGGCGGCGGCATGCTGCCCAAGCTGAACAACTGTACCTCAGCCATCCGCAACGGCGTTAACCGGGTGCATATCCTGGACGGAAGGGTTCCCCATTGCCTGTTGCTGGAAATTTTTACAAACGAAGGCGTGGGAACGGCGATTATATCCCGATGATGAGGGAAGCAAGTAAGCAAAAGGAGAGAAATGGCATGAGTGAAAAAAGCTTTGAGCATGAAGGAATATATCGACGAGGCGGAAGCCGCTCTTTTACATACCTACAACCGGTATCAGGTGGTTCTGGATAAGGGCGACGGCGTTTACCTGTATGATATGGAAGGCAAAAAATATCTGGATTTCTGCGCCGGCATCGCTGTTTTTGCCCTGGGCTATAACAACAGGGAGTATAACGATGCATTGAAGGCACAGATTGATAAAATTATCCATACCTCCAATTATTATTACAATGTGCCCGCTGTGGAGGCGGCTGTGAAAATGAAAAAGGTTTCCGGCATGGACAGGGTTTTCTTTACCAACAGCGGCGCGGAGGCCATTGAAGGCGCTTTGAAGGCGGCCAGGAAATATGCATATCTGAAGGACGGACGCACGGATCATGAGATCATTGCCATGGAGCATTCCTTCCACGGCCGTACCTTCGGCGCGCTTTCCGTGACGGGAAATCCCCATTACAGGGAAGCCTTTGAGCCGATGATAGGAAATATCCGTTTTGCGCAGCTGAATGATTTTGACAGCGTCCTTTCACAGGTGACGGATAAAACCTGTGCCATCATTATGGAAACCGTGCAGGGAGAAGGCGGTATTTATCCTGCGCAGGAGGAGTTCCTGAAAAAGGTGCGCGCCCTGTGTGATGAAAAGGATATCCTTCTTATTCTGGATGAGATCCAGTGCGGAATGGGGCGTACAGGTTATATGTACGCTTGGCAGCGTTACGGCGTGAAGCCGGATATTATGACGACGGCAAAGGCTCTGGGCTGCGGCGTTCCGGTGGGCGCATTCCTGATGACGGAAAAGGTGGGAGCCCATTCCCTGACAAGCGGTGACCATGGCACCACTTACGGAGGGAATCCGCTGGCCTGCGCGGCTGTGAGTAAAGTTCTTGATTTATTCGAAAAGGACAATATAATAGATAATGTAAGACAGGTCGGTGCATATCCAAAGAAAACTAAGGCCCTGGTGGATAACTATGATTTTATTGAGGCTCACAGAGGCGTGGGACTGATGCAGGGGCTGGTTTTCTCCATCCCTGTTGGGGATATTATCAGCCGTGCGCTTGAAAAGGGGCTGATCCTGATCAATGCGGGAACCAATATTATCCGTTTTGTGCCGCCTCTTGTGATTACCCGGGAGAATGTGGATGACATGATCGTAATCCTCAGGGACTGCCTGGATGAAGTAAAAATATCGTAGCCTCCGGCAGCCCTATTGTTCTGTTTGTCTGCCGGACGGTATTAAAAACGCCCCGAAAAGGAGATTTTGCAATGAAGCTTTGAAAAGAATTGCAGCCGTGGCAGCGGTCATGGCGGGCCGCC
>SCPN01000407.1_pt1 | contig 16106 bp, 14 predicted proteins | sample 6106831 | NCBI WGS metagenome assembly SCPN01 (sample SAMN10720447, study PRJNA508395) | human gut metagenome | isolation source: Participant 1, 0 month
TTTACTCTGGAACCTTAGGATATATTCGGCCGAAGGATTCCCACCCTTTCTCTCGCTACTCATTCCGGCATTCTCTCTCTCTTATCCCCCCACTGCTCCTTCCGGTACAGCTCTGCTGGTTTTAAGAATGCTCCTCTACCACTCGCATTGGCGAGTCCACAGCTTCGGTGTCGTGTTTCAGCCCCGGACATTTCGGCGCAGGAACTCCCTGACTAGTGAGCTGTTACGCACTTTGAATGTGTATGGCTGCTCTGGAGCCAACATCCTAGTTGTTCAGAATTCCCCATCCTTTCCACTTAACACGCACTTTGGGACCCAGCCGGTGGTCTGGGCTCTTTCCCTTTGACTGCCCAACTTATCTCGTGCAGTCTGACTCCCATCATCATCTACATGGCATCGAGTTTGATATTCTTGGTAGCTTTGACGCCCTGCGGAAACAGTGCTCTACCTCCATAAGACTAAATCAGGCTAGCCCTAAAGCTATTTCTGGAGAAGCCAGCTATCCTGGTTCGATTGAATTTCTCCCACACACCTGGCGCCCACCTTTTCAACGGATGTGGCTTCGGTCCTCCATTGTCTTTACGACAACTTCAACCTGGACATGGATAGATCACCTGGTTTCAGGGCTGCGTATACTGACTTAACGCCCTGTTAAGACTTGGTTTCCCTTCGGCTCCGCACCTTCAGTGCTTAACCTCGCCAGCATCCGCAGCTCGCCGGACCGTTCTACAAAAAGTACGCGGTTGTTCATTTAAAGAACTTCCACAGCTTGTAAACACAGGGTTTCAGGTTCTTTTTCACTCCTCCGGGTCCTTTTCACCTTTCCTTCACAGTACTATGCGCTATCGGTCACTAATAGTATTTAGGCTTACGGGGTGGTCCCCGCCTTTCCATCAAGGTTTCTCGTCTCGATGTACTCTGGATCCCGCTCAGTCAGTTCTCCCTTCGCTTACGGGGCTCTCACCCCTTCGGCAGGCTTTGCCAAACCTTTCTGCTAGAATCACTGAATCTAAATGCGGTCCGAACCCGGAATGCACGCACCCGGTTTGGCCTCTTTCCATTTCGCTCGCCGCTACTAACAAAATCGATGTTTCTTTCTCTTCCTCCGGCTACTTAGATGTTTCAGTTCACCAGTTCTCCATACGTTATGGATTGGCGTATGGATGATACGAGCTCCAGTACCGGGTTTCCCCATTCAGACATCTGCGGATCGCGGATTATTTGCATCCCCGCAGCTTTCGCAGCTTATCACGTCTTTCTTCGCTCTTAGTGCCAAGGCATCCACCCTGCGCTCTTTTTTGCTTAATCTCTTCGATGCATAGCGTTGCATCATTAATAACTTAAAGAACTTTGTTGTTGTTACAACAACTTATTTGTTTCTCGGATGTCTTGATTGTTAGATATTCTTAAGAATAGAATATTTATTCATCAAATCATTTAAAGTGAAGTTTTCAAGATGTACACTGCTGTGATCACCAGTTTTAGTTCTCACAGACTTTTGACTGTTTTATCAGTCATTAGAAATCTTAAAATCTTAAAATCTCTAATCACTGGTAAAACCAGCTATCTAAACAGCACTTCCCTGCTGATGTAGGTTAGCCCTTCGAGCCCTGTTTCTATTTTGGCGTATGCCTGCTCTTTATAAATCCGGCAAGCCATAGTTACCAGTTGTGTATCACGCCTTTTAACCATCGTGTTCCTGGGATGTGGACGGGTGTTTCCCAAAAGCGCATCGCCACCGGAAGTTTGAACACTTAGCGAGGTATTTTCGAGCTTAGTGTGAAACTTGTTCGATTTGCGTAAGCAAAGTCGAACTTCCTCAGCTTACCCCAGTGTTATTTGTTATTAAATAATCATTAATAACTCAACAGTGAAAAACTCTCTACTCGATTTCCTTAGAAAGGAGGGATCCAGCCGCACCTTCCGATACGGCTACCTTGTTACGACTTCACCCCAGTTATCAGTCCTGCCTTCGACAGCTCCTTCCTTACGGTTAGGTCACTGGCTTCGGGCATTCCCAACTCCCATGGTGTGACGGGCGGTGTGTACAAGACCCGGGAACGTATTCACCGCAGCATTCTGATCTGCGATTACTAGCGATTCCAGCTTCGTGTAGTCGGGTTGCAGACTACAGTCCGAACTGAGACGTTATTTTTGAGATTTGCTCGGCTTCACAGCTTGCTTCCCTTTGTTTACGCCATTTGTAGCACGTGTGCCAGCTTCAGTAAGGGGCATGATGATTTGACGTCATCCCCGCCTTCCTCCAGGTTATCCCTGGCAGTCTCTCTAGAGTGCCCGGCCTGACCGCTGGCTACTAAAGATAAGGGTTGCGCTCGTTGCGGGACTTAACCCAACATCTCACGACACGAGCTGACGACAACCATGCACCACCTGTCACTCCTGTCTGAAGAGAAGGTGGCTGTTAAGCCGGTCAGAAGGATGTCAAGATTCTGGTAAGGTTCTTCGCGTTGCTTCGAATTAAACCACATGCTCCACCGCTTGTGCGGGTCCCCGTCAATTCCTTTGAGTTTCATTCTTGCGAACGTACTCCCAGGTGGAATACTTACTGCGTTTGACGGCACCGAGAAGCAATGCTCCCCAACACCTAGTATTCATCGTTTACGGCGTGGACTACCAGGGTATCTAATCCTGTTTGCTCCCACGCTTTCGAGCCTCAGCGTCAGTTATCGTCCAGTAAGCCGCCTTCGCCACTGGTGTTCCTCCCATCTACGCATTTCACCGCTACACTAGGAATTTGCCACCCTCCGACACTCTAGTACGACAGTTTCAATGCAGTACGGTTGAGCCCCTGGCTTTCACATCAGACTTGCCGCACCGCCTGCCCCCTTTACACCCAGTAAATCCGATAACGCTTGCACCATACGTATTACCGCGGCTGCTGGCGTATTTAGCCATGCTTAGTCAGGTGTACCGTCATTATCTTCCCTGCTGATAGAGCTTTACATACCGAAATACTTCGCTCAGCTCGGCGTCGTCACTGCATCAGGCTTCGCCCATTGTGCAATATTCCCTGCTGCTCCTGTAGGAGTTTGGGCCGTGTCTCAGTCCCAATGTGGCCGGTCACCCTCCTCAGGTCGGCTATGGATCGTCGCCTTGGTGGGCCACCTCACCAACTAGCTAATCCAACGCGGGTCCATCTTATACCACTGAGTTTTTTTCACACCATCATGCGATGCCGTGTGGTATTAGCAGCCGTTTCCAACTGTTATCCCCTGTACAAGCAGGTTAGGTTACCCACGCGTTACTCACCCGTCCGCCGCTCAGTAACAAAATAATTCAGTCCCGAAGGAAATCACAAAGTGCTTCGTTCGACTTGCATGTGTTAAGCACGCCGCCAGCGTTCATCCTGAGCCAGGATCAAACCTCTTAAGCAGTTAAAAGTTCATCTCAGTCAAGTTAAACTTGGTAATCTTCATTCAGATAGAATCTGAACGTTTTAAAGGTCTCAATTTCATTGAAGTGTTCTGATTGATTCTCAAAATCTTTCAAGGTTTCACTGTTCAGTTATCAATGTTCTTTAGTTCATTGCCTTGCGGCAACGATTGATATGATATCAAACTTTCAAGTGTTTGTCAACAACTTTTTTAAGTTTTTTATCAAGCAGGGCTACAAGGATTCGAACCTTGAAATGACGGAGTCAGAGTCCGTTGCCTACTACCATTTGCGATAGCTATATGAAGCGCAGGGGGTGGGATTCGAACCCACGCGCCCTTGCGGACAAACGGTTTTCAAGACCGCCTCGTTATGACCACTTCGATACCCCTGCACGAGAGCGGGTGATGGGAATCGAACCCACGTATCCAGCTTGGAAGGCTGGTGTTCTACCATTGAACTACACCCGCATATTTAATTATTCACAAGTCGGGGTGACAGGATTCGAACCTGCGACCTCCTGGTCCCAAACCAGGCGCTCCTAGCTGAGCTGAGCTGCCACCCCGATATGCTGTTTTACCGCTCTTTCAGTTTTTGAGCACCAAACGGAGCGACTGATATAATATCACCCTATTCTATACTTGTCAACACTTTTTTACATTTTTTTTAAATTAATTTTTCAAATACGATACATCCCGCGTTTTTACGATGTTTTTCGATAACCTGAAATAACAGTTTTACTGACTCCTTAAATGATTTACTAACCGCACTTTCTGCTGTAGGAAATCGGGCAAGAATAAAGGCGGTTTTATCACAAACCGCCTTTTAGTGGACTAGACGGGAGTCGAACCCGTGTCCGAAATACAATTCCCTGTCCTTCTACGAGTGTAGTTTATTATTTAACATTCCCTCTGCCACACGATAACAAACAACCTTGTGGTTTCAGTAGCTTCATGATACGCCCGATGGCTCAAAGCTTTGCCAACGTCGTTTCTCACATAGTCGAAGTCTGGATCCTAAAGTGTGAGTGCTCTAGGTCAGACTGCTATTAGGCGTGCGTATAAATTATCTTCAGCGTTTAATTTTAATTTGGCCATTTAACGCATCGCCATACGACTCGCTTCTCCAGCTGCATGTACCCCGTCGAAACCTTTACTAGCCCATATTCAATTTTTTTGCGGGGTACATGCAGCTACGCTCCATGTTCTCCGCTCCGCTTCGGTCCGCCCAAAGCCAAGGTCCACCGGACCTTGTGGGCCCCGTCGAAACCTTTACTAGCCCATATTCATTTTTTGCTAACCAAGATTTCTGATTTTGAAATCTCTCTGTGCCTCTCGCTTTTGATCCTTCTTGGCTATGTCTGCTCTCTTATCATAAAGCTTCTTACCTTTTGCAAGTGCTATCTCTACTTTGACCAGACTCCCCTTAAAGTATACCTCCACCGGCACAATTGTGAAACCCTTTTCCTTCATCTTTGATGAAAGCTTCTCGATTTCCTTCTTGTGGAGTAAAAGCTTTTTAGGTCTGAGTGGATCCTTGTTGAAGATATTTCCCTTCTCATATGGTGTGATATGCATGCCATACAGGATAATCTCACCGTTCTCAATACGGATGAACGACTCCTTTATGCTGCCCTTTCCCATTCGAAGTGACTTCACCTCAGTTCCTGCAAGTGAAATACCGGCTTCGTATTTCTCAAGCAAAAAGTAATCGTGATAGACCTTTTTGTTGTTGGCTATTAATTTCTTTGGTTCCTTAGCCATGTCGGTATCTCCTTTCCTCAAACTGCTTTACAATACTAACACATTTTTTTACAATTGCCAATATCTAAAACGCAAATTATTGTAAACCGCTGGTTCACATTTCTGTTTATTTACACTATATAATATATTATGACATCTTTTTCAATAAATCTATCGCACAACGACCGACAAATAACAGCTAATCAAATAAGTATTTGTTAAATCATAAAAAATTTCGTCATTATTGTCATATTATTCCGCCGGTTTAAAATCAATTGTACGCATAATTTTGTCAGTACTGTCCACAACAACCTTGATTTTTTGTCCAAGCTTGTATCTCTTATTGGTGGCTGAACCGGCTAGCTCATAGGTATCCTCGTAAAACTCATAGAAATCGTCTGTCAGGTCTGTCACGCGCACAAGTCCCTCAACTGTATTTGGAAGCTCCACGAAAAAGCCCCACTCCGTGACACCTGATATAACTCCTTCAAAGCATTCACCAATATGATTTGACATGTATTCACATTTTTTAAGCTTGACTGTTTCACGCTCTGCCTCTTCTGCACGTCGTTCGGTCTCACTTGCCTGCTTTGCAACAGCATCGAGTATAGACTCATAGTGCTCCCTACGGTTATCATTCATCCTGCCGCGGATATTTTCCTTGATGATACGGTGTATCTGCAAATCAGGATATCTGCGGATTGGTGATGTAAAGTGACAATAATAATTTGCCGCCAGTCCAAAATGTCCTGTACATGCTGTTGTATATCGTGCCTGCTTCATAGAGCGCAGTGTCAGTCTGCTTATCAGGGATTCTTCATCTGTGCCATCCACCTTCATCAAAAGCTTCTGGAGCTCCTTTGGGTGTACCTCATCAGCTCCAATATGAAGCGTATAGCCAAAATTATTGATAAATGTGGAAAGCTTTGCGATTTTTTCTGAGTCCGGCTTGTCATGTGTTCTATATACAAAAGGTATTTCCTGCCAGAAATAATCCTCAGCCACAGTTTCATTTGCTATAAGCATAAAATCCTCAATGAGCTTTGTTGCCACATTTCTGTCATACGGCTTTATATCTATCGGATGACCATCTTCATCGAGCACGACTTTAGTCTCCGGAAAATCAAAGTCTATAGAACCTCGTTTCATTCTCTTTTTGCGTAGAATTGCTGCAAGCTCTGCCATTTTTTCAAACATAGGCACAAGCTCCTTATATTCTTCAATCACAGCGGCATCCTTATCTGCAAGAATCCTTTTTTACATTTGTGTATATGTCATCCTGCGGTTTGTCTTTATGACTGTCTCTGCAATCTTATGATCGATAACTTCACCCTTTTTATTTATTGTCATAATGCATGAAAGAGCCAGCCTGTCACATCCCTCATTCAAGGAGCATATGCCATTTGAAAGCTCTCTTGGAAGCATCTGAATTACTCTGTCTACAAGATAAACCGATGTTCCTCTCTTAAGTGCCTCCACATCAAGGGCACTGTGCTCCTGCACATAATTCGACACATCTGCTATGTGTACTCCAAGTACATAATTATCGCCATCCATGTATAAAGACACGGCATCATCAAGATCCTTTGCATCCTCTCCGTCTATCGTGACCATCATCCAGTCGCGTAAATCCATCCTGCCGGCCATATCCGCAGGTGTCACATCCTTTGCCACATTCTGCACCTGATGCATGATTTTCTCCGAAAAATCCACCGGCAGATCATAAGCCTTTACGATAGAAAGAATATCCGTACCCGGGTCATCTATATGTCCGATTATTTCAACAACCTTGCCCTCCGGCTTTTTGCCCTTTTTACCATAGCTTGTGATTTCAACCACTACCTTATGGCCCGACATAGCACCCTTTGAGCGCTCCTTTGGTATGAAAATATCTGTGCCAAATCTGGTATTGTCAGGCACTGCAAAACCAAAATTATCACTTGCCTCATAGGTGCAGACTACCTGCTTCATGCCTCGCTCTATGACGGAAACAACCTTTCCCTCCTTGCGACGTCCTGTTGTGACAGGTGAGATTGTAATCTCAACAGTGTCCATGTGCATCGCACCATTTACATACTCTGCCGGGATAAAAATATCATCAGGCTCTCCCTCCACAGTGACGAAGCCAAATCCCCTTTGATGCGCTGTGAATACGCCGACTGTCTTTTTAATTTCCGACTTTGAGTATTTCCCGCGCTTTGAGAGTGTTATCCTTCCCTCTGCCTGCAAATCCAAAAGAATCTGTTCAAGCTGAGGTCTGTCCTCTTTTTTTACTCCGAGTACTATGCAAAGTTCCTTGATTTTCATCGGAACATACATGTCATCACACATAAAGTCATAGACCATCTTTTTTCGTGTTTCATATTTATCTATATTACTCATTATCTCTCCTTTTCGTTGCCCCATCTGATTTCAAATGCACAGGCTTTAAATAAAATTTCCACCATTGACATTTTCATCCTATGAATGTTGATTTTATATCACATCAACCTTCAACGAAAACCTCGATTCATCACTCGATGTCGATAAAGCTGATTTCGACAGTCTAAGTATTTACCATATTCCCATATTTAAAGACAATTGATATAATAAAGAAAAGAACAACACATACAATTGTTGCTTTAACCAGACGTCCTTCCTTTGAACGTCCCTTGTTCTTGCCCCAATATGTATCAGCAACTCCGGCGATAGTGCCAAGTCCTGCTGACTTGCCCTCCTGGAAAAGAATAACTATAGTAATTACTAAACTGACGATTATAAATAATACCGATAAAACAATTTTTAAAGTTGCCACGATAAGACCTCCTAATTTCAATTCTAAATAACAGAACTAATATACTACGTTTTTATTGCACAGTCAAGAGTTTTATACTGTATGTAACAGATTTTCACACTTTATGCAATGGATTTTATTAGTTTCATGCAATAAATGTATCGCTATTTTTCACTTTCATCTGCTGTATTGAGCATTGATGTACAATTCGGGCATCTTGTTGCCGCAATGGCAATCTTGCTCTTGCAGTATGGACACTCCTTTGTGTCAAGTTCTTTTTCCTCTTTGCGTCCAAATCTCTCTCCTGCCGCATTCATAGCCTTTACAATGCAGAATACGATGAGTGCCATGATAAGGAAAATTGACTACTGCGGTAAGAAACTTTCCATAATACAATGTAGCTTCTCCAAAGAGCTTTACCGAAAGCTGGTCAAAATTCATGCCGCCAAACACTCCAAGTATAGGGTTTATAATGTCATTGACCAAGGATGTGACTATGCTGGTAAATGCACCACCTATGATGATACCAACTGCCATATCCATGACATTCCCTCTGCTGATAAACTTTTTGAATTCATTAAAAAAATTTTTCATCACTAGTATCCTTCCTTTTTTGCTCTCTTCTTTTGATAATCTAAACCATTTTTTAATATTATACATTTTTCAATTTTATTTTACAAGAAAATACATTATGATATTATCATGCCTTTTGCTTAGTGCATGCGAAAAGGTATGGGATGAGATATACAGCTTTCGAGGAAAATGATACTTGACGGATATATAAAACCCCGGCATATAAACCTTGAAACAGTTTATATGCCGGGGCTTTTCATTTAGATAAATATGTTAAAACAAGCAAATTACCGTTATCTATACTTTCGATATTATACGTTAATCTCTGCCTTTACTCCACTCTCATCCTTATGTGCTTCAAGCACCGGATTAACTACATCACGCAGATATACTTCTACCTGACGAGGCGCACGTCCCACATAAAGCTCAGGCTTAAGGTTCTTTTCGATATCAGCTTTTGTCAATCCGAATGCAGGATCTGCAGCGATTAAGTCTACGAGGTTATTCTCTTTTCCCTCTTCCTTTACTGTCTTTCCTGCCTGCATTGAGAGCTGTCTGATCTTCTCATGGAGCTCCTGACGATTTCCACCGTTCTTTACAGCATCCATCATGATGTTCTCTGTTGCCATGAATGGAATCTCTGCCATAAAGTGCTTTTCAATAACCTTTGGATATACTACCAGTCCATCTACCACATTGAGGCAAAGGTCAAGGATTCCGTCTATTGCAAGGAAGCCCTCAGGTATTGAAAGACGCTTGTTTGCTGAATCGTCAAGTGTTCTCTCAAACCATTGTGTAGCTGAAGTAATTGCAGGATTCATTACATCTGCAAGAACATATCTTGAAAGAGATGCAATTCTCTCACTTCTCATAGGATTTCTCTTGTATGCCATGGCTGATGAACCTATCTGATTCTTCTCAAACGGCTCCTCTACTTCCTTAAGATGCTGGAGCAGTCTGATATCGTTTGACATCTTTGTAGCCGATGCAGCAATGCCTGCGAGCACATTTACCACTCTTGTATCTACCTTACGGGAATATGTCTGGCCAGACACCGGATAACAATCCTTAAAGCCCATCTTCTTTGCGATCATCGGATCTATCTTGTCTATTGTCTCATCGTCTCCGTTGAAGAGCTCAAGGAAGCTGGCCTGTGTTCCTGTAGTGCCCTTTGAGCCAAGGAGCTTTAATGTGCCTTGCACATACTCTAAATCCTCGAGATCCAGCATAAACTCATTTAGCCACAGTGTGGCACGCTTTCCAACTGTTGTCGGCTGTGCCGGCTGGAAATGTGTAAATGCAAGAGTTGGCTGATTCTTATACTTATCAGCAAAGTTTGCAAGCTCTGCAATAACACTTATAAGCTTTTTGTGAACGAGCTTTAATGCTTCATTCATGATGATGATATCCGTATTGTCACCTACATAGCATGAGGTTGCTCCAAGATGTATAATTCCTGCTGCCTTAGGGCACTGCTGTCCATATGCATAGACATGGCTCATTACATCGTGACGCACAAGCTTCTCACGCTCCTTTGCCACATCATAATTGATGTCATCCACATGTGCCTTTAATTCATCAATCTGTTCCTGTGTGATAACCGGCTTGCCATCCTGTGAAAGCCCAAGCTCCATCTCAGTCTCTGCAAGGGCAATCCAGAGCTTTCTCCAAGTGGTAAATTTCATATCCTGCGAAAAAATATACTGCATCTCTTTGCTGGCATAGCGCTCAGAAAGAGGACTTGTGTATCTGTCTGTACTCATATTCTCTCCTTTATTAGCGATTAAGCATTTTTCTCTCGAGGTCTATTTCTTTATCAAAATACTCGCCTCTGATATCATCCTTCGGTGGCTCCATCGGATATTTTCCTGTGAAACAGCCCATGCAGATTGGCAATCCCTCTACCATCTCATGAAGTCTGTCAATTCCAAGGTAGCCTAAAGAATCTGCACCTATAATCTGTCTGATATCCTCAATAGTCCTGTTGTAAGCGATAAGCTGCTCTCTTGCAGGAATATCTGTACCGAAATAGCAAGGCCATAAGAATGGCGGTGAACTGATGCGCACATGCACCTCTGTGGCACCCGCCTCTCTTAACATACGCACTATTCTGTCTGAGGTTGTTCCTCGCACAATTGAATCATCAATCATAACAACTCTCTTGCCCTTAACAGCCTCCTTTAATACATTGAGCTTTATCTGCACGCTTGATTCACGGCTTGACTGCTTAGGCTTGATAAATGTCCTGCCGACATAACCGTTCTTGACAAATGCCGTGCCATATGGAATGCCCGACTCAAGTGAATAACCAAGAGCAGCGGCATTTCCTGACTCCGGTACTCCTGTCACGATATCAGCCTCAACCGGTGAATCCATTGCAAGGAATCTACCAGCCTTGATACGGCTGCCATATACACGCTTACTCCATCAATATGGCTGTCAGGTCTTGCGAAATAAATGTATTCAAACACGCATCTGGCCTGTTTTTCATGGGCAAGTGCCATAGTCATATCAGACTCAATGCCCTTTTCAGGAGTGATGGTGATAACCTCTCCCGGCTCTATATCCCTGACAAACTCTGCACCGATTGTATCAAGCGCACAGGTCTCAGATGTAACGATATATGCATTGTCTCTCTTTCCTGCAAAGAGGCTTAAAACCAAATGGGTCTCTGGCTGCAATAAGCTTTCTCGGCTCAACCACAAGTGCATAGGCTCCTTAAGCTTCTGGCAGGCACGTCTGACCGCCTCCTCCGCTGTTTTGAGTTAAGACGCTCTCTGGCGATATGATGTCTATAACCTCAGAGTCGATTGTGGTCTGGAAAATAGCTCCTGTATACTCAAGCTCCTTGCGAAGTCCTTTGCGTTAATGAGGTTTCCGTTGTGTTGCCATGGCAAGTGCCCTTGACATAATTTAATACGGCTGTGCATTCTCACGCGTGTTGATGAGCCTGCTGTTGAATAGCGCACATGTCCCACTCCGATATCACCCTTCATAGGCTCTAAAATATCAGGAGTAAATACCTCATTACAAGCCCATACCCTTGTGGTCACCTTCCCTTTGGTCCGTGTGTATCACTCGCAATACCACAGCTTTCCTGTCCCTCTGTAGCGCAAAAGGCCATAATAGATAGTGGATGCGACATTTCCTCCATCAAAATCATACATGCCGAACACACCACACTCCTCATGGAGTTCATCAAATACATGGTTATGCTCGTCAATATCAGAACACCTTTTTAATTTTGTACCGGTATGACTTTTTGTATCTATACTAGTATTTATATACTGATTTATGTTATTGTCCTGGTTCATAATATCTCCGTTTATAATTGCGAAATAGTAATGCGGAATAAATAATATATTAGCGGCTGAATTTGCTTCCTGTAAGAAGCTCAAATGCCTCTTTATATTTCTCTACAGTCTTCACAACAACCTCATCAGGTAAAAGAAGGTCATTGTCCGGATTTGCCTTGAGCCAGTCTCTTACATACTGCTTGTCAAATGAAGGCTGTCCCTGTCCAGGCTTATATCCATCAAGTGGCCAGAAGCGTGAGCTGTCAGGTGTGAGCATCTCATCGGCAAGCACTACCTCACCCTGCTCATTTAAGCCAAACTCAAACTTGGTATCTGCGATGATGATGCCCTTTGTAAGAGCATACTCTGCACATTTCTTGTAGAGAGCAATTGTATAATCGCGAATCTTCTCTGCGTACTCTCTGCCCTTCTCAGGATAAATCTTCTCTAATACTTCTACTGATTTTTCGAATGAGATATTCTCATCATGATCTCCAAGATCAGCCTTGGTAGATGGTGTATAAATAGGCTCAGGGAGCTTATCAGACTCAACAAGTCCCTCCGGAAGTCTGATTCCGCAGACTGTACCGTTCTCCTGGTAGCTTGCCCAGCCGCTTCCTGTGATATATCCACGAACTATACACTCGATTGGAAGCATCTCAAGCTTCTTGCAGAGCATGCTGTTTCCATTGAATCTGTCCTGACCGAAGAACTCCGGCATATCCTTTGCGTCTACTGAAATCATATGGTTAGGAACAACATCCTTTGTGAATTCAAACCAGAACTTAGACATCTGTGTGAGAATGGCTCCCTTGTCTGTAATTTTATTCTTTAAAATATGGTCAAAAGCGGAAATACGATCTGTTGCGACCATAATAAGGCTGTCCCCGTTATCATATACTTCTCTTACTTTTCCTTCTTTGAATGGTTTAAATTCCTGCATGATTGTCCTCCATCTTATGTGTAATTTATTTTACAAATCAAATGCTACCCTTAAATTATATACCAGCTCAATTTGTAAAGTCAACGTATATTATAAGTTTTTTTAAATAATTTTATGTCACTTATAAGTATTCCTTATATTTATTATTATATCTTTAATATATCAAAACAAAAGCTCCGGTTCAAACCCTTTGTCTGCGCCGGAGCCTATATAATACAAATTTTATTTAACGATAAGTGACTTTCCTGTCATCTCTTTTGGCTGTGGAAGTCCCATAATCTCAAGCAGTGTTGGAGCGATATCTGCAAGACATCCGCCCTCACGAAGCTTGTAAGAAGGGTCAGCGTTTACAAGAATGAAAGGAACAGGATTGGTTGTATGAGCTGTATGAGGTTTTCCTGTCTCATAATCAATCATCTTCTCTGCGTTTCCGTGGTCAGCACAGATGAATAATACTCCATCCACATCCTTGATTGCCTGAACTGCATCACCTACGAGTGAATCAACTCTCTCAACAGCCTTTACAGCAGCCGGAATCACACCTGTATGTCCAACCATGTCAGGGTTAGCAAAGTTGATGATAATAACATCATACTTATCTGACTTGATAGCCTCAACAAGATCCATTCCAACCTCAGGGCGCTCATCTCAGGCTTTAAGTCATATGTTGCAACATCCTTAGGACTATTTACAGAACGTGCCTCATCGATATTCGGCTCCTCTACACCACCATTAAAGAAAAGGTTACGTGTGCATACTTCTCTGTCTCTGCGAGACGAAGCTGTTTCTTACCATTTGCTGCAAGATACTCACCAAATGTATTCTTGATTTCTTCCTTCTCAAAAGCGATAAGCTTGTTAGGAATTGACTCGTCATAATCCTTGAAGCATACAAATGTTGTCTTAAGGAATGGGCGCTCAAAGCCTGTAAACTTATCATCGCAAAATGCTCTTGTCATCTCACGAGCACGGTCCGGACGGAAGTTGAAGAATATAACAGAATCATTGTCCTTTACAACAGATACCGGTGTGCCATCCTCGTTTGTGATAACTGTAGGAAGCACGAACTCATCTGTTACGTCATTTGCGTATGACTCCTCCATAGCCTTTACAGGGCATGTAGCTTTTACGCCTTCACCCTTAGTGAGTGAATCATAAGCCTTCTGAACACGATCCCAGTTGTTATCTCTGTCCATTGCATAGTAACGTCCTGAAAGAGATGCAATCTTTCCTACACCGATTTCCTTCATCTTGGCGAGAAGCTGCTCGATATAGTCCTTGCCTGATGCAGGAGGTGTATCACGACCATCAAGGAATGCGTGTACATATACTCTGTCAAAATTCTCTTTCTTGCAAAGCTCAAGAAGTCCGTAAAGATGCTCGATATGGCTGTGAACTCCACCATCTGAAAGAAGTCCCCAAAGATGCAGATCAGAGTCATTCTTCTTGCAGTTTTCGATTGCAGAAATTAATACCTTGTTCTTGAAGAAATCACCATCAGCAATTGCCTTTGTGATTCTTGTAAGATCCTGATATATGATACGGCCTGCGCCGATATTCATATGTCCTACCTCAGAGTTTCCCATCTGTCCGTCAGGAAGTCCAACTGCAAGACCTGAAGCTGCGCCCTTTACAAAAGGACACTCTGCCATCAATTTATCCATAACAGGGGTATTTGCCATAGCTATGGCATTTCCCTCTTTGTGGTCACTTAAGCCGTAACCATCAAGTACCATTAATACTACCGGTTTCTTACTCATTTATATTTCCTCTATTCTTCATATGAGGCTCGCAAAATGCTCTATTACAGTGACATATGCAAGCTCAAAAAATTTCATTACATAATAAATGCCACTAAATGCAGCTAAGCTGGTGAATTTAGTGACATTTAGTTATTGTGATTGTCAAATCAAATATTAAATTATGATTTAATAATTACTTGTAGTTTACGATCTTTCCAAAATCAGCCTTGAGTGAAGCGCCACCAACTAATCCACCGTCGATGTCAGGCTTTGCAAAAAGCTCTGCTGCATTTCCTGCATTTACAGATCCGCCGTACTGGATACGAACTGAATCTGCTGTAGCCTGATCATAGATCTCAGCTACGCACTCACGGATTGCACCGCAGACCTCCTGAGCCTGGTCAGAAGTAGCTGTCTTTCCTGTTCCGATTGCCCAGATTGGCTCGTAAGCGATAACCATGTTTGCAACATCTGATGCAGCAACACCTGCGAGATCTGACTTAATCTGAAGTCTGATCCAGTCAAGTGTAACACCGCTCTCTCTCTGCTCAAGTGTCTCACCACAGCAAAGGATTGGTGTAAGTCCAGCCTCGATAGCCTTCTTTACCTTCTTGTTGAGAAGTGCGTCATCCTCTTTGAAGTAATCTCTTCTCTCTGAATGTCCGATGATAACATACTTAACACCTGCATCAAGAAGCATCTCTGCTGAGATTTCTCCTGTGTAAGCACCCTTCTCCTCGAAGTACATATTCTCTGCTCCAACAGCAACATTTGTACCCTTTAATGCTTCTACAACAGGTACGATGTCAATTGCAGGTACACAGTAAACAACTTCAACATCATCTGAAACTACGAGTGGTTTTAACTCTTCTACTAATTTAACAGCCTGGCTTGGAGTCATGTTCATCTTCCAGTTGCCGGCTACAATTTTCTTTCTTGCCATTTTATATCTCCTTGTATATATACATATTTTTGGCCTGTATGCTCAATTTCATTAAGCTGCTTTCGGCTATTTATCATCAGCACAAGCTACACCAGGAAGCTCCTTGCCCTCAAGGAACTCAAGGGAAGCACCGCCGCCTGTTGAGATGTGGCTCATCTTGTCGCCAAGTCCCATCTGGTTAACTGCTGCAGCTGAATCTCCACCACCGATGATTGTGATAGCATCTGATTTAGCAAGTGCCTCTGCTACTGCAAGTGTACCTGCTGCAAGTGTTGGGTTCTCAAATACACCCATTGGTCCGTTCCATACAACAGTCTTAGCTGATGCAACAGCGTCAGCGAAAAGCTCACGTGTCTTAGGTCCGATATCACAGCCCTCACGATCTGCAGGCATCTTGTCATAATCATATGTCTCTGTCTCTACAGGAGCATCGATTGGATTTGGGAAATCCTTGATTGTAACTGCATCAACAGGAAGAAGAATCTTCTTTCCAAGTTTCTCTGCTTTTGCAAGCATCTCTTTACAGTAATCAATCTTTGTCTCATCAAGCATTGAGATACCAATCTCATAGCCCTGTGGCAAGAATGTGTATTCCACCACCGATGATAAGTTATCAGCCGTCTCGAGGAGGTTGTCGATAACATTGAGCTTGTCAGCACTTTAGCTCCACCAAGATAGCTACGAAAGGACGTACCGGATTCT
>SCPN01001014.1_pt1 | contig 16066 bp, 11 predicted proteins | sample 6106831 | NCBI WGS metagenome assembly SCPN01 (sample SAMN10720447, study PRJNA508395) | human gut metagenome | isolation source: Participant 1, 0 month
CGCGATAACCGATAATCCCGGCGAGTAAGATCGCCACCATCAGCAGCGTGGTGGCGACAGGACGCATAATAAACAGGCGCGACGGGCCGCCTGTACTGCTCGGGGGTAACACCTGCATCAGGAGCGTGTCCTTTTTCGCGTATTCGCGGCTGGTGGCTTTCTCTTCCGGAGTAGTGGCGCTCTGGGCTTCCACTACTTCCACTTTCGCCCCTTCGGTCAGGCGATCAATGCCGTCTGTCACCACGCGATCGCCCGCAGAAATACCTGCACGGATCACCACTTTCTGACTGTCCTGAATGCCCGGCGTCACCAGATGTTTGCTGACTTTGTTTTCGCTATTCAGCACCCAGACAAAATGGCCTTCATTGCCCATTTGCAGGGCGGCTGTTGGGATCACTACGGCGTTTTGTTCGGTGTCGACTAACATGCGCGCGTTAACAAACTGATTGGGAAACAGCGCATCATCCTGATTATTAAAGCGTGCTTTCACTTTAATCGTACCGGTTGTGGCATCGATTTGGTTATCGAGGCTTAACAGCGTGCCTTCACTTAATTTCTTCGAATTGGTGCGATCCCAGGCTTCTACCACCAGCGGTTTTCCGGCTTTTTGCGCCTGCACTACAGTAGCGATATCGCTTTCCGGCAGGGTAAAGACTAAATCGATAGGATGCGTCTGGGTGATCACCACAATTCCGGTGGTATCACCACTGGAGATTTGGTTACCAACATCAACCTGCTTGAGACCAACGCGACCATCGACTGGTGCGGTGATGCGGCTCCAGTCGAGTTGCAGCTGCGCGCTGGCGACGCTTGCTTCATCAGCCTTAATGGTGCCTTCGGTTTCACTGACCAGCGCCTGTTGGGCATCCAGCTCCTGACGGGAGACGAGATTGGTTTTTGCCAGTTGCTGATAACGCGCCAGATCACGGCGGGCGTTAGCAAGCGTGGCTTTATCTTTTGCCAGTTGGCCCTGGGCTTGTGCTAATGCAACTTTGAACTGGCTGGGGTCAATTTCTGCCAGTAAATCGCCTGCTTTGACCTGCTGGCCTTCCTGGAAATGTAACGCCATCAGTTGACCGTCCACGCGGCTGCGCACCGTAACAGTATTAGCGGCGGTAATGGTGCCAAGCCCGGTGAGGTAACGCGGAACTGCCTGTTCTACGGCGGTCGCCGCCTGAACCGGGGCTAATGGGCCGGAACGCATACCACGGCGACCACCCGCTGGCGATTGCTGCGCTTGTTTCGTCGCCCCTGGGGCTGCACTCTGGGAGTCATTGCGGCCTTGCCAGAACCAGAATGCGGCGATGGCGGCGATAACCACCACGATTACGATTACCCAACGGGATTTATAACTGCCTTTCATCGTTAAGAGTTTCTCTTCCTGAAACGTTTCGCGGAATGATACTAGTGTAGCCAGCCAATAAGGGAGAAAAATGGAGGAATTATGAAACACTATCGGGAATCGTCTGAATGGCGGGCACATTTGCGAGCACGCATCCAGTAATAACACAGGAAACTATTTTATCTACGCGTTAGCGATAGACTACATACAGGGCGAAAGGAGGTAAGCCGCAGATTTCAGCCGGATGCTGAAACGGGAAAGCCCCTCCCGAGGAAGGGGCCTTAAATAAGGAAAGGGTCATGATGAAGCTACTCATCATCGTGGTGCTCTTAGTGATTAGCTACCCAGCATACTAAGACTACCAGGGCGGGGGAAACCCCGCTCTACCCTCACTCCTGAAAGTATGCCTTCACGATAAGATTGTCAATCCGCAGGCTTTGCCGTCTGCGATCCTGCCAGCAAAAATTCTTTGCGAGACGTTACGCAATAATCACACTGGAAACTATTTTATCTGCAAGTCAGCGATAGACTAAGTGCATGGCGAAAGGAGGTAAGCCGACGATTTCAGCGGGACGCTGAAACGGGAAAGCCCCTCCCGAGGAAGGGGCCTTAAATAAGGAAAGGGTCATGATGAAGCTACTCATCATCGTGGTGCTCTTAGTCATAAGCTTCCCCGCTTACTAAGACTACCAGGGCGGGGGAAACCCCGCTCTACCCTCACTCCTGAAAGTATGCCTTCACGATAAGATTGTCAATCCGCAGGCTTTGTAGTCTGCGATCCTGCCAGCAAATATTCTTTGCGAGTCGTTACGCAATAATCACAGAGGAAACTATTTTATTCACGCGTTAGCGATAGACTGCATTCAGGGCGAAAGGAGGTAAGCCGATGATTTCAGCGGGACGCTGAAACGGGAAAGCCTCTCCCGGAGAAGAGGGCTTTTAATAAGGAAAGGGTTATGATGAAGCACGTCATCATACTGGTGATACTCTTAGTGATTAGCTTCCAGGCTTACTAAGAACACCAGGGGGAGGGGGAAACCTCTCCCTAACCCTCACTCCTGAAATTATGTCACTCCGCCCTTAGTGTCAATCGACGGCTCTCCGTTCTTGCGAGGCGAATAGCAAAATTTTCTGCGCCGCCGGGCCTAATTCTGAAAGTTTCTTCGTTTGCTCTTATTTCATTATTGCAGTCGGTATGATACCGGACCTCGATAATTCTCTAAGAAAGGATTTCTTATGAGCGAACAAATCACGTTTGCCACCAGCGATTTTGCCAGTAACCCGGAACCACGTTGCCCCTGCATTTTGCTGCTGGATGTTTCTGGCTCGATGAGCGGCAGACCTATTAATGAACTTAACGCCGGATTGGTGACCTTTCGTGATGAACTGCTTGCCGATCCGCTGGCTTTAAAAAGAGTGGAACTCGGCATTGTGACGTTCGGCCCGGTGCATGTGGAACAACCCTTTACCAGCGCCGCTAATTTTTTTCCGCCCATCCTGTTTGCCCAGGGCGATACACCAATGGGTGCGGCCATTACCAAAGCCCTGGATATGGTAGAGGAGCGGAAACGTGAGTATCGTGCAAATGGTATTTCGTATTATCGCCCGTGGATTTTCCTGATTACCGATGGTGCACCAACCGATGAGTGGCAGGCTGCAGCCAACAAAGTGTTTCGGGGGGAAGAAGATAAAAGGTTTGCTTTCTTTTCCATCGGTGTTCAGGGGGCGGATATGAAGACTCTGGCACAAATCAGCGTTCGTCAGCCTTTGCCTCTGCAAGGATTACAATTCCGTGAACTGTTTAGCTGGTTATCCAGTTCGCTGCGTTCGGTTTCCCGCTCCACGCCGGGAACGGAAGTTGTGCTGGAAGCGCCAAAAGGCTGGACGTCAGTGTGAGCTGGCGTCTGGTTTATGCATCCGCTGTTGGAACATCGCACATCAGCGCGGACTTGCCTTGCCAGGATGCCTGCCAGATGCAGGTTGCCTGGCTAAATGACCAGCAGCCATTACTGGTGATGTTCCTTGCTGATGGCGCAGGTAGCGTTTCGCAGGGAGGAGAAGGCGCGACGCTCGCCGTCAATGAAGCGATGGCTTATATGTCGCAAAAAGTGCAGGGTGGGGAATTGGGGCTTAATGATATCCTCGCCACGGATATTGTGCTGACCGTTCGTCAGCGACTTTTTGCCGAGGCGGAAGCCAAAGAATTAGCAGTTCGCGATTTTGCCTGCACGTGTCGTTTCTGGGATTGATTTCATCGGCTAATGGCACCTTGATTATGCAGATTGGCGATGGCGGCGTGGTGGTGGATTTTGGTCACGGTCTGCAATTGCCGCTTACGCCGATGGTGGGTGAATATGCCAATATGACGCACTTCATTACCGATGAAGATGCCGTTTCCAGACTGGAAACTTTCACCAGCACTGAGCGTGTGCATAAAGTTGCAGCATTTACGGATGGTATCCAGCGACTGGCGTTAAATATGCTGGATAATTCTCCTCATGTACCTTTCTTTACCCCGTTTTTCAATGGACTGGCGTCAGCAACGCAGGAACAACTCGATTTATTACCTGAATTGTTAAAGCAGTTTTTGTCCAGCCCGGCGGTAAACGAGCGTACGGATGATGATAAAACGTTGGCACTGGCGCTGTGGTTACCATGAAACCCACTTTATATACTGCTACTGGTGAGTGCGTTACGCCAGGCCGTGAACTGGGCAAAGGCGGTGAAGGCGCGGTTTATGATATCAATGAGTTTGTCGATAGCGTCGCCAAGATTTATCACACGCCGCCACCCGCCTTAAAACAGGACAAACTTGCCTTTATGGCTGCGACAGCTGACGCGCAATTGTTGAATTATGTCGCCTGGCCGCAGGCAACGCTTCACGGTGGACGAGGCGGAAAAGTTATCGGTTTTATGATGCCAAAAGTTTCTGGTAAAGAACCGATTCATATGATCTATAGCCCGGCACATCGTCGTCAACGTTACCCTCATTGTGCGTGGTTTTCTACATGTTGCGCGCATATTGCTTCATCTTTGCTACGGTTCACGAGCACGGGCACGTCGTGGGTGACGTAAACCAGAACAGTTTTATGGTAGGTCGCGACAGCAAAGTGGTACTGATTGATAGCGACTCCTTTCAGATTAACGCCAATGGCACACTGCATTTATGCGAAGTCGGCGTGTCGCATTTTACGCCGCCAGAGCTACAAACCTTGTCGTCATTTGTCGGCTTTGAACGCACAGAAAATCACGATAATTTTGGCCTTGCGTTGCTGATTTTTCACGTCTTGTTTGGTGGCCGGCATCCTTATTCTGGTGTGCCGCTTATCTCTGATGCGGGTAATGCGCTGGAGACGGATATTACCCATTTCCGTTATGCCTACGCGTCAGATAATCAGCGACGTGGTTTAAAACCGCCGCCACGATCGATTCCGCTATCGATGTTACCGGGCGATGTTGAAGCCATGTTTCAGCAGGCATTCACGGAAAGTGGCGTGGCAACCGGGCGTCCGACGGCTAAAGCGTGGGTAGCGGCACTTGATTCTCTGCGCCAACAGTTAAAGAAATGTCCCGTTTCGGCAATGCATGTTTATCCCGCTCATTTGACCGACTGCCCGTGGTGTGCGCTGGATAATCAAGGCGTTATCTATTTTATTGATCTCGGCGAAGAGGTCATTACCACCGGCGGTGATTTTGTGCTGGCGAAAGTCTGGGCGATGGTGATGGCGTCAGTAGCACCGCCAGCATTGCAATTGCCATTACCCGATCATTTCCAACCGACTGGCAGGCCGCTTCCTTTAGGCCTGTTACGGCGCGAATACATCATTCTGATTGAGATCGCACTGTCAGCGTTATCGCTGTTGCTTTGCGGCCTTCAGGCAGAACCGCGTTATATTATTTTGGTTCCTGTGCTGTCGGCTATCTGGATTATTGGCAGTCTGACAAGCAAAGCGTACAAAGCAGAAATCCAGCAACGCCGTGAGGCATTTAATCGCGCGAAAATGGACTATGAGCATTTAGTCAGCCAGATCCAACAGTTGGGCGGGCTGGAAGGTTTTATCGCCAAACGGGCGATGCTCGAAAAAATGAAGGACGAAATTCTCGGGTTACCGGAAGAAGAGAAACGCGCTCTGGCAGCACTTCATGACACTGCAAGGGAACGGCAGAAGCAGAAGTTTCTGGAGGGATTTTTTATTGATGTTGCCTCTATTCCCGGCGTTGGCCCTGCGCGTAAAGCGGCGTTACGGTCTTTTGGTATTGAAACAGCCGCAGATGTTACCCGTCGTGGCGTTAAGCAAGTGAAAGGGTTTGGCGACCATCTGACCCAGGCGGTTATCGACTGGAAAGCGAGCTGTGAACGCCGTTTTGTGTTCAGGCCGAATGAAGCGATAACGCCAGCAGACAGACAAGCGGTAATGGCGAAAATGACCGCCAAACGACATCGGCTGGAATCGACGTTGACTGTCGGCGCGACAGAGTTGCAGCGATTCCGCCTTCATGCTCCAGCACGGACCATGCCGTTGATGGAACCTTTACGTCAGGCGGCAGAAAAACTGGCTCAGGCGCAGGCAGATTTAAGCCGCTGCTGAGCCATTTTCTTTTAACGAAACACCACTTCCGCCCAGCGTGCCAGCCCGGCGGTGACGGAGCCAAAGTCATCGCCGCCTGCAATCGGAATTCCCGGCAACTGTTCTGCCAGCGCTTTTTTAATCAGCGGCGAACGGGCGCTACCGCCGGTCAGGTAGATAACGTCCGGTTTTTCCTGGGCGTTATCCAGGGCCAGTTGCACCTGTTCCAGAATCCGCGCCAGTGGCTGGCTGAGGGCGCTTTCCAGCCCTTGCTGGCTAATCAGCGTAGCCAGTTCATCGCTGATAAACGGCAGTGAGGCGCGGGTTTCCGCTACGCTTGAAAGAGCAATTTTGCACTCTTCTGCGCTACGCACCAGGCGATAGCTTAAACGCTGACGCCAGACTTTCTGTAGCAGGGCCACTTTTTCCGGTTCGCGGGCATCGCGTACCAGATCGTTAAGCAGACGACCGTTGGCACTACTGTAGAAATCACTCTGCGCAGGTACGTCGTTGATGGCAACCGCATTCCACCACGGCAGAATCGGCAGGGCGATGCCTTTTTCGGTTTCGCCACCCATGCCCAGTAACGGCATCAGGTTTTTAAACGCCAGTGCGATGTCCAGATCGTTACCGCCAATACGGCAACCACTGTGACCCAGCAGGCTGGCTTCACGATCGAGACGCGAACGCCACTGCGGCCCCATCAGCAGCAATGAACAGTCAGTCGTACCACCGCCGATATCCACCACCAGCACCCGTTTTTCTTCCTGCAAGGTGGCTTCGTAATCCAGCCCAGCCGCGACCGGCTCGTACTGGAATACCACGTCCCTGAATCCGGCACGCTTCGCCGCGCGTTCCAGAATCCCTTGCGCCTGGGTGTTTGCTTCATCGCCGCCCAGCCCCTGGAAGTTGATCGGGCGACCAATCACCGCCTGAGTAATCGCTTCTGGCAGCTGCGCCTGCGCCTGCTGGCGAATGTGCAACATCATTGCGCAGACCAGATCCTCAAACAGCGCTACCTGCTGCGGTTTTAAGCCGCTGGCACCGAGGAACGATTTTGGTGATTTCACAAACCACACTTCTTCTGGATCATCAATGTACTGTGCCAGTGAGGAAAGACCGAACTGCACGCTTTTCGCCGTAACATCGATATCTTCTTCGCGGTTATAACGAATCGCCCGACGTAACAGCGCCTGCGTTTCATCGTCGTCTGCCGGAACATCATGATGGCGGTACAGCCATTCGCTTACCGATTCACGCGTTGGCGCGCAAAGCATTGAAGGCAGCAGCGTGCTGTCGTTTTCCATTTTCAGTAATTGCGGTTTACCGTCACGCATGACCGCCACTGAACAGTTTGCTGTACCGTAATCAAAACCAATAAACACGAATTAATCCCCATGCCGGTGAAGAAGGGGCGTGACTTTAGCGAAATGTTGCTGTCGCGACAACCGGAATATGAAAGCAAAGCGTAGCGTCTGAATAACGTTTATGCTGAAAGCGGATGAATAAGGAGATGCGATGTATACCCTGAACTGGCAGCCGCCGTATGACTGGTCGTGGATGTTGGGATTTCTCGCCGCCCGTGCAGTGAGTGGTGTGGAAACGGTCGCTGAGGATTATTATGCCCGTAGTCTGGCGGTGGGCGAATATCGCGGCGTGGTGACTGCTATTCCGGATATAGCCCGCCATACTCTGCACATAAATTTAAGTGCAGGTTTAGAACCCGTTGCCGCTGAGTGTCTGGCGAAAATGAGCCGCCTGTTTGATCTGCAATGTAACCCGCAGATTGTTAACGGTGCGTTGGGCAAGTTAGGCGCGGCGCGGCCCGGATTGCGTTTACCCGGCTGTATTGATGCTTTTGAGCAGGGTGTGCGGGCGATTTTAGGCCAACTGGTGAGCGTGGCGATGGCGGCAAAATTGACTGCCAAAGTTGTACAGCTTTATGGCGAACGGCTGGATGATTTTCCGGAGTATATCTGCTTCCCCACGCCTCAGCGGCTGGCAGCAGCCGACCCGCAGGCATTAAAAGCGTTAGGCATGCCGTTGAAACGGGCAGAGGCACTGATTCATCTGGCAAATGCGGCGCTGGAGGGCAGCTTACCAATGACAATTCCGGGCGATGTGGAGCAGGCGATGAAAACGCTGCAAACTTTTCCGGGTATCGGGCGCTGGACGGCGAATTATTTCGCTTTGCGTGGCTGGCAGGCGAAAGATGTTTTTCTGCCGGATGATTATCTGATTAAACAGCGATTTCCGGGGATGACACCGGCACAAATCCGCCGTTATGCCGAGCGCTGGAAGCCCTGGCGTTCTTATGCGCTGTTGCATATCTGGTATACGGAAGGCTGGCAACCAGACGGAACGGACGAATTGTAGGCCTGATGCGTCGCATCAGGCAATGGGCAAACGCTCCCTCAGTTAATCGCGAAATAACTGCTATTCACCAGCAAATCCAGCGGTTGGGCATCGGCAATCACATCACCATAAATCAGATCGACGCCGATGCCAGAAAGCGTATCCATCACTAAGGGTAAAACGACTGGCCCGGCGATGGTTTTCATCCCGAGTCGCTGAGCGTGCCCCTGAATAATCGTAATCAGCATCTCATCCATCAAATTACCCTGCACGTTGGCGCATAACTCACCATCAAGTAGCAGGTAATCTGCCATATTCGCTTTCAGCGAGTTGAAGATTTGCAGATCGCGGCCCACCTGGCTGAGCACTATCCGACATCCCGCCAGCCGCAGTTTTTGCACGCTTTCTGCGTGATCTAAAATCGCGTCTGCCGGAATAATCAGATGTAATAACCGTGGTGGTAGAGGGCTATTTTCCAGCTGCTCAAGCAGATCATTCACCAGCGTGGCGCTACTCAAACCGGCAACGGAAAGGGGGAGGGCGATGCTTATGCCTTTACTGGCAACCGCTTTTGCGGCCAGCTGGAAAAATTCGTGGAATACCCGTCGGTCAAGAGCATGGCTAAGTGCCGGATCGCTGAAGCTACGACGAAATTTTTGTTCATCAATAATCTCGCCTTCGCAACTCCAGAGTTTAAGCGAAATCAGCCACAAATTACGCGCTTCCGGGATCCGCGGCGAAGCGACACCGTGGGCGATCATCATCAACTGATTCTCTTTAATCATCCGCCACTGTTCATCAAGCGACATCGCCGTCCGTTCGCTATGTGCGGCAGCTTGCTGCGGTTCGTAAATCGTCACCCGGCCACGGCCACCATTTTTGGAGGCATAACAGGCGATATCAGCCTGCGACATCACTTCAGCCGCCTGATGATTGTTGTCATCAATCAAGGTAATCCCGGCACTGGCACCTACCCGATGTACACGTCCTTCCCAGATAAAGTGATAGTCATTCACGGCACTGATAATGCGTGTAGCGATAAAACGCGCACTTTCGACATTGCAGTCTGGCAGCAGCAGACCAAATTCATCACCGCCGAGCCGCGCCAGCACGTCGCTGGAGCGCAGCATGCTCAGCATCAACGACGCCAGTTCGCGCAGTAAAGCGTCGCCAGCGGCGTGCCCGGCGCTGTCATTCACCGCTTTAAAGCGATCAAGATCGATAAACACCAGGGCATGTCGCTGATGTGTACTGTTTACCGTTTGCAGCAGGATACGCAGTTGCTTCTCAAAACTGGCGCGATTGGCGAGATGCGTTAGTGCATCATGGGAGGCGCTGTAGCTCAGCTGGCGTAGCATTTTGCGTGATTCGGTGACGTCCTGAATCACCAGAACCGAACCAATATTGCTGCCGTCCAGAGTACTTAACGGCGTAATACTGTAATGCACGTCGTAGCTGCCGCCGCTCCGGCAGTGCAACACCACATCTTGTTCAATCGCGGAACGTGAGGTGTCGGCACTGTAAATGTTCTCCATCAGGGGACCATTGTCGCCAAAGGTAATATGCAACACCGTCAGGAGCGGAACACCTAATGCTTCTTCCTGCGTCCAGCCGCTCATCTTCTCCGCCACTGGATTCATAAAGGTAATTTTCATTGCCATATCAATACAGACCACGGCTTCGCCGATGGAGTCCAGCGTTATGTGCAGGCGCTCTTTTTCCTGAAACAATGCCTCGTTAAGCTGTTTAACCTCAGTCATATCCATATTAATGCCGAGCAGGCGTTCGACTTCGCCTTCTTTATTCAGTACCCGGTTGGCGAGGGCGCGGATATGGCGAATACCGTCTTTTACGGTAATGCGAAATTCCAGTTTAAAGGGCGAGCGTGATTGCAACGAATCACGAATCACTTTTTCGGCATGCTGGCGATCTTCCGGCAGCACGCACTCGTACCACACCTGCCAGTTCGGTTTGATATGTGGAGGAATTTCATACAGCTCGAACATCCGCTTATCCCAGCTAAAAATATTCGGCTTCAACTCCCACTCCCAGATGCCAATCCCGCCCGCTTCGTTAGCCAGCGTGATGCGCTCCATCAGTTGCTGATTCACCTGTTCGGTGCGTTTTAGCTCGTTAATGTCTTCAATCTGAGCGATAAAATAGAGCGGCGTGCCATCCGTGTGGCGCACCAGTGAGACGGCAAGCAACGCCCAGACAACATCGCCATTGCGGTTGTAGTAGCGTTTTTCCATTGAATAGGTGTTTATTTCACCGCTTATCAGCTTTTCAACCTGTTGGAGATCTTTATTGAGATCCTCCGGCCAGGTCAGTTGCTGAAAGGTGAGTCCGCGCAGCTCTTCCTGACTGTACCCGAGAAACTGGCAGAGCGCTTTGTTGGTTTGCAGCCATTGTCCCTCGGTGCCCACTAACGCCATACCGATAGCGGAATATTCCATGGCGTTCCGAAAACGGGTTTCGCTTTCGGAAATGTGTTTGCGTTCCGCACGAAAGGCATACATCACCATCGTCATGATGTTGGCGGGCAGCAGGATCAGCAAAAACGGTAGCCACGGCATATGGCTCATCAGGTATGTACGCGGCGTAGCAAGCAGGGAGGGATCCGCGGCCATCATCAGCGACACCATCATCACCGTGGTAAGGAAGATCAAAAAGGCTTCCATTCGTGGCAGGCGCACGGCGCTCCACATCAACAGCACAATAATGAAAGTAAAAGGCCACGGCAGATACAGCATCGAAAGCCAGCTTAACGTCAGTGTGATGGCTAACGTGAGCAGCGACTCAAAAAGCAACCGTGGGTTGCGATGGCGCAGCAGATAGTGTGGTTTAAATAACAATCCCAGCGGCACCAGTGCCAGAGCGCCGATGGATTCTGACAGTACCCATATCAAAAATGCCCTGAGAGGATCGTCTCCGGCCGTCAGCAGGACAACCAGACCCCCCCCCAACAGAGGCGGAACAATGGCGCTGCCGAGTGCCAGACGCAGCCAGTCAGCCAGATTTTGCAAGGGGTTATACCACGGCAGCAATTTACGTAGCAGCACTGCCCCGACCACGGCTTCAACAATATTGATGGTCGTCCAGGTCATGTTCAGCGAGCTGGTGGAAAAAAGCAGGATGGATGCGGCGATATTTCCCAGCGAACAGCTCAGCGCAATTCCCGGCCACATGCGCCCGGCATGGCGATAAAACGCCACCATCATGATGGACGTCGGGAACCACAGTGGGGCGAGTTGGGTGCCAAACTGCGAAAGCTCAAGCGAGAAAAGGGTAAAGATAAACGAGACTAAACCTAAACTGACCAGGTGAAGCAGCGGGTGGGGCAGGGCAATTAATACATGCTGTGATTGTTTGCTCATTACCGCTTTATCCGCAAGACCAGGTCGCCAGTATTCGTTTCTGTGTTTATGCTAGTACAAAAGTTTTACATTTTATATGCGAATTGCTCATAAAGTGACGTAAAGGCGGATAATTTGCGCAACTGCGTATAACATTTTTTACCTTACATAAAACTGATCAACGTAATTTGCCACCGGGAATTCTTCGTCAACAATAAACTCTGAGCGCGCGGCAGCGCTATTCGACTGGTATCAGGCGGATGAAATCCCTATAATTGCCGCGTTTGGCGCTTCGTCGCCCCCTTCCTAACATCCAGGTTAATCAGGTCGCTAAATATATGACTGATCAGTCTCATCAGTGCGTCATTATCGGTATCGCTGGCGCATCGGCTTCCGGCAAGAGTCTTATTGCCAGTACCCTTTATCGTGAATTACGTGAGCAAGTCGGTGATGAACACATCGGCGTAATTCCCGAAGACTGCTATTACAAAGATCAAAGCCATCTGTCGATGGAAGAACGCGTTAAGACCAACTACGACCATCCCAGCGCGATGGATCACAGCCTGCTGCTTGAGCATTTACAAGCGTTGAAACGCGGCTCGGCAATTGACCTGCCGGTTTACAGCTATGTTGAACATACGCGTATGAAAGAAACGGTGACGGTTGAGCCGAAGAAGGTCATCATTCTCGAAGGCATTTTGTTGCTGACGGATGCGCGTTTGCGTGACGAACTTAACTTCTCCATTTTCGTTGATACCCCGCTGGATATCTGCCTGATGCGCCGCATCAAGCGTGACGTTAACGAGCGTGGGCGTTCAATGGATTCCGTGATGGCGCAATATCAAAAAACCGTGCGCCCGATGTTCCTGCAATTCATTGAGCCTTCTAAACAATATGCGGACATTATCGTGCCGCGCGGCGGGAAAAACCGCATCGCGATCGATATATTGAAAGCGAAAATAAGTCAGTTCTTTGAATAAGCTTGATAAATTGTGTACCGTTCAGTGATAACCTGGTATGCCCTTGACGTAATTGGCGTTAAGGGAGTGATGCGCGAAAGGAGAAAATGCCATGCGTCTGTGTGACCGAGATATTGAAGCCTGGCCTTGATGAGTTGATGAAGGCCGTTTGTCGATCAACCCACGTCCGCCAGTGGAGCGTATTAACGGCGCGACGGTGGATGTACGCTTGGGCAATAAATTTCGTACCTTCCGTGGTCACACGGCAGCGTTTATCGATCTGAGCGGTCCCAAAGATGAAGTGAGCGCCGCGCTTGACCGCGTGATGAGCGATGAGATCGTTCTCGACGAGGGCGAGGCGTTCTATCTTCACCCAGGAGAGCTGGCGCTGGCGGTGACGCTGGAGTCGGTGACGCTGCCAGCCGATCTGGTGGGCTGGCTGGACGGGCGTTCCTCTTTGGCGCGTCTGGGGCTGATGGTGCACGTCACCGCGCACCGTATCGATCCGGGCTGGTCTGGTTGCATTGTGCTGGAGTTCTACAACTCCGGTAAGCTGCCGCTGGCGCTGCGTCCGGGCATGTTAATTGGTGCGCTGAGCTTTGAGCCGCTTTCCGGCCCGGCGGCGCGACCTTACAACCGCCGTGAAGATGCGAAATATCGCAACCAGCAGGGCGCGGTAGCCAGCCGAATCGATAAAGACTAATTCAGGCCCATTGAGGATACCATGAGACGATTTCTGACGACGCTGATGATACTCCTGGTCGTGCTGGTGGCCGGGTTATCTGCGTTAGTGTTGCTGGTGAATCCGAATGATTTCCGCGACTATATGGTCAAGCAAGTTGCTGCACGTAGCGGTTATCAATTGCAGCTCGACGGGCCACTGCGTTGGCACGTCTGGCCGCAGCTTAGTATCCTCTCCGGGCGAATGTCTCTCACCGCCCAGGGCGCAAGCCAGCCACTGGTTCGCGCCGACAACATGCGTCTGGACGTGGCGCTTTTACCACTACTGAGTCATCAACTGAGCGTTAAGCAGGTGATGCTAAAAGGGGCAGTGATCCAACTGACGCCGCAGACGGAAGCGGTGCGCAGTGAAGACGCTCCGGTTGCACCGCGCGACAATACCTTGCCGGATCTGTCAGACGATCGCGGATGGTCGTTTGATATATCCAGTCTTAAGGTGGCGGACAGCGTGCTGGTGTTCCAGCATGAAGATGACGAGCAGGTGACAATCCGCAATATTCGCCTGCAAATGGAACAAGATCCCCAACATCGTGGTTCATTTGAGTTCTCCGGGCGGGTTAATCGCGATCAGCGCGATCTCACGATATCCCTTAACGGTACGGTAGATGCTTCTGATTATCCGCATGATTTAACGGCGGCTATTGAACAAATTAACTGGCAGTTGCAGGGTGCAGATTTACCAAAACAAGGTATTCAGGGGCAGGGGAGTTTCCAGGCCCAGTGGCAGGAGTCACATAAACGCCTTTCATTTAACCAAATCAGCTTGACCGCCAATGACAGCACGCTGAGCGGGCAAGCACAGGTCACGCTGACAGAGAAACCTGAATGGCAGCTGAGACTGCAATTCCCGCAACTGAATCTTGACAACCTCATCCCGCTTAATGAAACAGCGAATGGTGAAAACGGTGCCGCGCAGCAGGGGCAGAGCCAATCAACATTGCCGCGCCCGGTCATTTCTTCGCGTATTGATGAACCGGCATATCAGGGACTGCAAGGCTTTACGGCTGATATTTTGTTGCAGGCCAGTAACGTGCGCTGGCGCGGAATGAATTTTACAGATGTTGCCACGCAAATGACCAACAAGTCGGGTTTGCTGGAAATTACTCAACTGCAGGGCAAGCTTAACGGTGGACAGGTTTCACTGCCGGGCACGCTGGACGCGACATCAATAAATCCGCGGATAAACTTCCAGCCACGGCTGGAAAACGTTGAGATTGGTACCATTCTGAATGCCTTTAACTACCCCATTTCGCTGACCGGAAAAATGTCACTGGCTGGTGATTTCTCCGGTGCTGACATAGATGCCGACGCATTCCGCCACAACTGGCAAGGACAGGCACATGTCGAAATGACCGACACGCGCATGGAAGGGATGAACTTCCAGCAGATGATTCAGCAAGCGGTAGAACGTAATGGTGGTGATGTGAAGGCCGCTGAAAACTTCGATAACGTAACGCGTCTTGACCGCTTTACCACCGATTTGACGTTGAAGGATGGCGTCGTGACGTTAAACGACATGCAAGGTCAATCGCCTGTGCTGGCGCTGACAGGGGAAGGCATGTTGAATCTGGCAGATCAAACCTGCGACACCCAGTTTGATATTCGGGTCGTGGGTGGCTGGAACGGGGAAAGCAAACTGATTGATTTCCTCAAAGAAACGCCAGTACCGCTGCGGGTTTATGGCAACTGGCAGCAACTCAATTACAGTCTGCAAGTGGATCAGTTACTGCGCAAACATCTACAGGACGAAGCGAAACGTCGCCTGAATGACTGGGCCGAGCGGAATAAAGATTCCCGCAATGGCAAAGATGTGAAGAAGTTGCTGGAGAAGATGTAGGTTACCAGGTGACCTGTCCTGTAGGCCTGATAAGACGCGTAAAGCGTCGCATCAGGCGTTCGCGGCGGCACCATTATATTCTGAATATGTAAGATCGAAGGCTGTTCCGTTCACTTGATGTTCCTCACTACTATGGAACGCTCAAGCCGGTGAACGTGCCAGGGTGGCTCAATCGCCACCACCCTGGCAACCCGGGCTCCCGGCGGTAAATCGCCGCTGGCGCGGTTCCCTCATCTTATTCCTTTCGGCTATCGGGTAAAATGACCGATACCATCACACCTCGTACTCCATCTCGCCATCCTTACGCAGTGGAATAATCTGCACCTTCTGCACGCGATGGCTTTCCACCTGCAACGTTTTAAGCAAATAATCCCCCACCTGAACTTCTTCGCCAGGTTTTGGAATACGTTGCAAATACTCCATCAACAGCCCGGCAATGGTGTGATATTCACGTTTTTCATCCAGCGGCAGCGGCACATATTGCACCAGATCTTCCAGCGGCATATGACCATTCGCCGTCCAGGAACCGTCCGCATTCTTCTGAATATCATGGCGGGCGTCGATCTCTTCCACTTCGTTCGGTAAGTTACCGGCAATGGTTTCAGTGACGTCACTTAATGTCACAATCCCTTCCACCGAGCCAAACTCATCCACCACAAAAGCAAAGTGCGTGCGGGCATTACGGAACTGCTCCAGGGCAGGTAACAACGGCAAGGTTTCCGGGAACACCAGCGGCTGGCGAATCAACACCCGCAGGTTGAGCGGTTCGCCGCGCAGTGACTGTTGTAGCAGGTCGATAACGTGAACAACACCGAGCAAATCTTCTGCATCATCACCGTCGGTAACCACCAGCCGCGTATGCTGATTTCGCTCCAGTAACTGGCGGATCTCGTCTTCCGGCGCGTTGG
>SCPN01000905.1_pt1 | contig 15972 bp, 20 predicted proteins | sample 6106831 | NCBI WGS metagenome assembly SCPN01 (sample SAMN10720447, study PRJNA508395) | human gut metagenome | isolation source: Participant 1, 0 month
GCCTCCGCAGAAAATAAGTCCGTTATCCACATCACCTTTTACCGCATTGATAAGTGCATTGGTTATGCAATATGGTATCTGCGATGGGTTACAGTGTGAAAGACACGAAAGACATTTTTTTACAGGTATATTTTCTTTTTCGATTCTTTGGACAAATTTATTTCTTATCGCCCTGCCCGGCATGCCAACCGGACTTTTTATAATCTGGATATCTTTTTGAGTGGCATTTATATAAGCATTTTTATATTCCGGTGCAGCATCACACTCATATGTTGCAACAAAACGGCTTGCAACCTGAATCATATCCGCACCGTTCTCTAATACTTTCTGTGCATCTTCTTTTGTGTAAATGCCGCCTCCTGCTGCTATAAGAATTTTTTTTGAAAATTTTTCACTATATTCTTTTACACATTCCGCTACATCTTTTATTATCTTATAAAAATCAACTGTTGCAGGATTCTGTGCTTCATCCTTTGTATAACCTAGATGTCCTCCCGCAAGAGGGCCTTCGACAACCACAATATCCGGACTGTCATTATATTTTACACTCCAGTGCTTCAATATAAGCTTTGCCGCACGCTGAGATGATACAATAGGTGCTATAAGAGGCTTTTTAACACCCGACGTTTCACATTCGTCGCGGACAATTCCTGGCAAATCAAGCGGAAGCCCGGCACCGCATACAATAATGTCCGCACCGCTTCTTACTGCCTGTGCTACATGCTCTTTGTAATGTCTTAACGCAGTCATCACATTCACACCTACAAGTCCACGTCCCTGTGCTATTTCTTTTGCTCTTTTTATCTGTCTGTCTATTGCCCTAAGGCAGCTTTGAAGCGTATTTGTCTCAAAATCAGGCTCTGCAAAACCGGCCTGTGCAGTTGATATAATTCCTATGGCATTACATGATGCAACTGCTCCTGCAAGCCCCGAAAAACTTACTCCTACGCCCATTCCGCCCTGCATAAGCGGAATAATATTTTTTTCTTTTAGTAAAATATGTTTATTAAAACTTCCTAAATCTGTCATATCTTTTACAAATAAGCTCCTCCGGCGTCATTTTCTGTGTTTTTATAAAAAAATCCGCTATAGCGGTTTTCATATATAATCCAATAAAACCTAATTTTTCTCTTGTCATGATTCCATATTCGGGAATTATCTTTTCTATCACGCCCATGTCAAACAGGTCTTTTGCTGTGATTTTCATATCTTCGCTTGCTTTTTCTGCCATTTTTGCATCTTTATAAAGAATACTTGCAAATCCTTCAGGCGATAGTATTGAATAAATGGAATTTTCCATCATCCATACTTCATCAGCAACAGCCAGTGCCAATGCACCACCGCTTCCGCCTTCGCCTGTCACAATTGTAAGTACAGGCGTTTTTATATCTGACATTTCAAATAGATTATCAGCAATTGCACGACCCTGTCCACGTTCTTCTGCTCCCATTCCCGGATATGCACCCGGTGTATCAACGAAACATATTACAGGTCTGTGGAATTTTTCCGCCTGTTTAATCAGACGTAGTGATTTTCTATACCCCTCCGGTTGTGGCATTCCAAAATTTCTGTATATATTATCCTTTGTATCCATGCCTTTCTGGAGTCCGACAACAGTAACCGGCTGTTTGCCGAACATTGCAATTCCCCCAATTACAGACTTATCATCTCCATACAATCTATCTCCGTGAAGTTCATAAAAATTCTTTGTGAGCCTGTCTATATATTCAAGAGCCGTAGGACGCATGCTGCTTCTTGCCGCCTGCACTTTTTCCCATGAATTCAAATTATTTTTATCTTCATCATATTCATATTTATATTTCAGTTCATTCATCTTATCACTGAGATATTTTTTATAATCTTCCATTTTATTGTCGCATTTACTGTGAAGCTTTATTATAAGCGACAGTGTCTGCTTCAAATCTTTTCTTTCAACAATATTGTCAATCATTCCGTGTTCAAGAAGAAATTCCGCACGCTGAAATCCCTTAGGAAGTTCCTGTCCTATTGTCTGTCTTATTACACGCGGTCCTGCGAACCCAATAAGAGCCCCCGGTTCCGCAAGAATAATATCTCCAAGCATTGCAAAGCTTGCCGTAACGCCGCCGGTTGTCGGGTCAGTAAGCACCACTGTATACAAAAGTCCTGCCTCATCATGTTTTTTTATTGCAGCACTTGTCTTTGCCATCTGCATAAGAGAAATTATGCCCTCCTGCATCCTTGCACCGCCTGAACATGTAAATACAATAACAGGAAGTTTTAATTGTGTAGCCTTTTCAAATGCCCTTGTAAGCTTCTCACCGACAACTTTTCCCATGCTTCCCATAAGAAAACGTGTGTCGCAGACCCCTATTACTGTATCTTTTCCGTCTATTTTCCCTTTTCCTGTAACTATTGCTTCATCAAGCCCTGTTTTAGACTTTAAATCAGCCGTTTTTTGTATATATCCTTCAAAATCACACGGATTTTTCTCTTCTATGCCTGTGTCCCATTCTTCAAACGTGTCTTTGTCTATAACCATTGATATTCTTGTTTTCGCATCTATTTTAAAGTAATATCCGCATGAATGGCACACACAATTATCAAGGAAAAGCTCATCTGTAAGTATCATCTTTGAGCATTTCGGACATTTGGTAAACAGCCCGTCCGGAACATTAACTTTTCCTTTTTTTGATATATTATCATTATCTTTTTTAAATAAAAAATTAAGATGCATGATGTTCTCTCCTTTTCACAACATCAAAATTCATGTATACAATATACCGGTATAAAATAATACTGATATATATTATATAAAGTCAGGAAATTCCTGTGCAATAAAGTCAGTTGTTATATCACCTGTCTCAAACCGCTTATTATTGCAGATTTCATATTGAAAATCACGATTTGTTGTAATACCATCTATAACTACTTCACCCAGAACGCTTTTCATTTTATTGATTGCCTGTCTGCGGTCTTTATCGTGAACTATAATTTTCATAATCATTGAGTCGTAAAACGGTGGAATTGTATATCCTGTATACACTGCCGTATCAACCCGCACTTCATTTCCTCCCGGAATATGCAAATCACTGATTTTTCCCGGACATGGAGCAAATTTTTTATAAGGATTTTCTGCATTAATCCTCATTTCTATTGCAGCACCGGAAAGTTTTACATCCTGCTGCTTTATTGCAAGATGCTCCCCGGATGCTATTTTTATCTGTTCTTTTATAAGGTCAACGCCTGTCATCATCTCTGTGACGCCATGCTCAACCTGAATTCTCGTATTTACTTCCATAAAAATTTTTATTTTAATATGATATGAATTTAGTAATTTCCATAATTATCAGCAAGTATCTGAAATTCTATATGACGTGGATTCTCTATATACTTCTCAATATACATAGTACCATCGGCAAATCCATTTATGGCTTCACGCTGTGCATTATTAAACTCTTTTTCAAAATCTTTTTCATCATATACAGCACGCATGCCCTTGCCACCACCGCCTAGAGCAGCTTTTATCATAACAGGATACCCGATTGAAGCGGCAATCTCTTTTCCCCTTCCGGCATCCATTACAGGTTCTTTAGTTCCCGGAATAACCGGAACACCTGCTTTTATCATAGTATTTCTTGCTTCCTGTTTATTACCTGTTTTTTCAATTACTTCAGCTGACGGTCCGATAAATGTTATATTACATTTATCACAAAGCTGGGCAAATTTACTGTTTTCAGACAAAAATCCGAATCCGGGGTGAATTGCCTCAGCTCCTGAAGCAACTGTCGCACTGAGTATCCTTTCCATGTTAAGGTAACTGTCAAGAGCCTGTGCCTTTCCTATGCAGACACTTTCATCCGCCAGCTGTGTATGCAGTGCATCTTTATCTGCTTCAGAATAAACTGCCACTGTTCTTATTCCCATTTCCCTGCATGCACGGATTATTCTTACTGCAATTTCGCCTCTGTTTGCAATTAAAACCTTACTAAACATAATATATCTCCATTTTTGTAAATTCTGTAAAACAACAACACAATGCTGCAGGCTTTTACGGAAATTCTGCACATCACTTATTGAATCATAAATGTAAGTTCAGCTGTAAGTGCTGTTTCCCCATCAACTGTTGCAACTGCCTTTCCTATACCGAGAGGTCCTTTCTGTTTTATGATTTCACATTCCATGCGAAGACGGTCTCCCGGAACTACCTTTCTTTTAAATCTTGCATTGTTTATTGCACCAAAATATGCTGTCTTTCCCCTGTTTTCCTCAAGCGAAAGTATCGCAACTGCCCCTACCTGTGCACATGCCTCAATCTGTAAAACTCCAGGCATTACAGGTTCATCAGGAAAATGTCCGCTGAAAAACGGCTCGTCATATGTGACGCATTTATATCCAACAGCACTTTTTCCCGGAATCATGCTTTCAATTGTATCGACAAGCAGAAAAGGATGACGATGTGGAATGATTTCCATAATCTGTTTTGTATTAAGTAACATTTCTGACTCCTTAAATATTTTTATAAACTGACTGCCTATTACATTTTATTCAATAACAAACATCGGCTGACCGTACTCAACCATCTGTTCATTATCTACAAGTATTTCTTTGACAACTCCGTCATACTCACTTTCTATTTCATTCATAAGCTTCATTGCCTCAACAATTCCTAAAACCTGCCCTTTTTTCACTGTATCACCGACACTGACAAAATCTTTTTCATCAGGTGATGCGGCACTGTAAAAAATTCCTACAAGCGGTGATGAAACTACATTTGTACTGTCTACCGCAATATTATCATTCTCATGATGTTCATAAGAACTGTTTTGTTCTTCTTTTGTATTTCTTACAATTGAAAATTCATTATTCTTTATAACCTCGGCTCTATCTGCCGCAAAAGATAGTTTGGTATTGCCGTCATCGAGCGTAAAGCTTGTAAGCGATGAATCCGACACGGCATTAATAAGTTTAAGCACACTGTCTAATTCCATGATATAAGCCCTCCTTTAAGCAATATATTTTTTTATAAGTATTGAGGCATTATGTCCTCCGAATCCGAGTGAATTGGATATCACTGCATTTACATCGCAATTAATTCCTTTATCCCTGACATAATTAAGGTTCATCTCTTCTTCCGTTTCAGTCAGTCCGACATTCGGATGTATATATCCATCCTGTATTGATTTTACACATGTGATAAACTCAACTGCACCTGCCGCACCAAGAAGATGGCCTATCATAGATTTTGTTGAACTTATCGGAACTCTTTTTGCATCTTCCTTAAATGCTGATTTTATCGCTCTTGTCTCAAATAAATCATTGTGATGTGTGCCTGTTCCGTGTGCATTAATATAATCTATATCCTCCGGTGCAAGCCCTGCCTCTTTCATTGCAAGTTCCATTGCGTGGGCAGCAGCACTTCCGTCTTCCATCGGCGAAGTGATATGATAAGCATCAGATGTACATCCATATCCTGCTACTTCTGCATAGATATGTGCGTTTCTCTTCAATGCATGCTCAAGTTCTTCAAGAACAACTACACCGGCTCCCTCTCCCATAACAAATCCATTTCTATTTTTGTCAAACGGAAGAGATGCTTTTAATGGGTCTGTTGATTCAGACAATGCCGTAAGTGCTGCAAATCCGCCTATGCCAATAGGTGTAACCGCACTTTCTGTACCTCCTGCGAACATAATATCGGCTTCCCCATGCTGTATGCTTCTGTACGCCTCACCTATTGAATTAGTACCTGTTGCACAAGCAGTTACAACATTTATGCTTTTACCTTTCAACCCAAGCTGTATTGATACATTTCCTGCTGCCATATTAGTTATCATCATAGGAACAAGAAGCGGGTTGATTCTTGAAGGTCCCTTTTCGAGAAGTTTTTTGTGGCTGTTTTCCATTGCTGATAAACTGCCAATTCCTGAACCTACTGAAACACCTGCCATATATGCATCTTCATTTTCAATATTAAGTCCTGAATCCTTTAAAGCTTCAAATGCAGCTGCTACTGCATACTGGCTGAACTTTTCCATTCTCCTTGAAGCCTTGAAATCCATACAGTCAGCTGCATTAAATCCTTTTACTTCAGCTGCAAGATGTGCTTTATATTCTGATGAATCAAAAGAAGTTATTGTGTCTATACCAACTGTATTTTTCTTTATCGCATCCCAGAAATCATCTGTATTAAGTCCAATTGGTGTGACTGCACCAAGTCCTGTAACTACTACTCTTCTCATTATATATGCATACCCTCCGTCTACAGATATTACCTTCCGTCCTGTTATATATAAGCATCTTCAGATGCAAGAAATGCAACGCAATTACTTATGTCTTCCACATTGCCCATTCTTTGTAATGGTATATTTTTAAGAATTTCATTTCTGATATTGTCTGAAAGCACTTTTGTCATGTCAGTGTCAACATATCCGGGTGCAACTGCATTTACAGTAATTCCCCTGCTTGAAAGTTCTTTTGCCGCTGATTTCGTAATACCAATAATTCCAGCCTTTGAGGCACTGTAATTTACCTGTCCAGCATTTCCGGAAAGTCCCACCACAGAAGAAATATTGATAATTTTTCCTGACTTTTGTTTTAACATGTATTTTGATACATATTTAGTGCAGTTAAATGTTCCTTTCAAATTGACATCTATTACTCTGTCAAAATCTTCATCAGTCATTCTGAGCATAAGTCCGTCTTTTGTTATTCCGGCATTATTAACAAGAATATCAATTCTTCCAAATTCTTTAATTATTTCATCTATCATGACTTTGACACTTTCACTGTCATTCACACTGCACTTATATTTTTGTGCCTGTCCGCCTGTCGCTGTTATCTCATCAACAGTCTTTTGTGCTGTCTCGTCATTTCCGCTGTAATTAACTATTACTTCTGCACCTTCTGATGCAAAACGCCTGGCTATTGACGCACCGATTCCACGTCCAGCCCCTGTTACCAGCACAATTTTATTTTCAAATCTTTTCATATACCAATCCTTCAACTTTCATGTCCTTTGCAATTCTTTTAACAAATCCTGTGAGTGTATCACCCGGACCGATTTCTATAAATCTGTCAAATCCCGATTCAATCAGCTTTCTTACCGACTGCTCGAATCTGACAGAACCGCTGACCTGTTTTGAAAGAATGCTCTTTATATATTCAGTAGATGTATTTTTATCAATAAGTTCCGCCGTATAATTGGCATAATATGGAATATGTGGACTTGTAATATTTACCTTTTCCAAATCCTTTTTTAATTTTTCTCCTGCCTGTGCAAGCATAGGTGAATGAAACGGTCCGCTTACATTAAGCTTTGAGGACTCTTTTTGCTCCAACATTTTTAAGTCTTCCATAATTTTGTTATATTTTCAGCCTCACCTGAAATAACAATCTGTCCCGGACAGTTATAGTTTGCAATCCCTACATTATCTAATCCGCTGTGACATATAACTTCTTCTATTTTACGGAGTCCAGTCCGATAACGGCTGCCATAGCTCCATGTCCGTCAGGAACCGCTGTTTCCATATAAATTCCACGGTGTCTCACAAGAGACGCACAATCTTTAAAATCTATTGCACCACAGGCTGTCATTGCACTGTACTCCCAAGAGAGCCCGATTGCACAGTCAAATGTCAGGCCTTCTCCACGCCTGCATAAAAGCTGCCATTTAGCTGTATACAATGCTATCTGCGTATATTCTGTCTTATCAAGATTTTCATTTTCTTTAAAAATCAGATTAGTCATGTCTAATCCCGTTACATTTTCAGCCTTTTCAAAGCAATCACTGGCTCACTTTATATTTTTCATAAAATTCCTGTGACATTCCAATCTTTTGTGCTCCCTGTCCCGGAAACATAATGACTGTCTTTCCCATACGAAACTCCTCTAAAATTTTACACTGTTAAACACTTTATGTGCATCATCCATTATTTCTGTAATTATCTCTTTGCATGTCTGTTCTTTTTACCATTCCCGCAATCTGACCGGCATTACAGTTCCCATTTTTACATCACCATCAACAACTGCTTTACGTAAAGCACCTAGTGTAAGATGTTCAAGTTCTTCAAATGACACATTTTCTTTTTCCATATTAAGATACTGCCTGGTCATTTCATTTCTTAAAGACCTGACCGGATGTCCCGTACTTCTTCCTGTAACAACAGAATCTATATCCCTTGCTGCTATTATTCTGTCTTTGTAAAGCTGATGAACATCTGATTCTTTGGCAACGACAAAACGTGTTCCCATCTGTACAGCCTCGGCACCAAGCATAAATGCTGCACAAAATCCTCTTGCATCTGCAATTCCGCCTGCTGCTACTACAGGAATTGAAACTGCATCAGCCACCTGTGGAACAAGTGTCATTGTAGTCTGCTCACCGATATGCCCACCTGATTCCATGCCTTCAGCTATAACCATATCAGCACCTGCTCTCTCCATAAGTTTTGCAAGTGCAACTGATGCTACAACCGGCATAACTTTAATTCCTGCATCTTTCCACATTTTCATGTATTTTCCGGGATTTCCTGCTCCAGTTGATACAACAGATACTTTCTCTTCAACAACAACCTGTGCAACTTCATCTATATGCTCGCTTAAAAGCATAATATTTACTCCGACTGGTTTATCTGTTATTTCTCTTGCTTTTCTTATTTCACTTCTCACCCATTCTCCCGGTGCATTGGCAGCACCGATGAATCCGATTCCGCCAGCCTTACTCACATTAGCCGCAAGATTTGCATTGGCAACCCATGCCATTCCGCCTTGAATTATCGGATATTCTATGCCAAGAAGCTTTGTTACTCTTGTTTCCATTATGCTATTCCTTTTGCTCCAAGATAATCGATTACTGACTGTATTGTTGTGGTAGATTTTCAAGTTCGTCTGTAGGAATTTCTGTTGAATATTCCTCCTCAAGGCTCATGATAAGCTCAAATAAATCAAGTGAATCTGCATTAAAGATCTTCTTTGAATCTGCTTTCCGGCTTAATGTCATCCTTATTTACTCCAAGCTGCTCTGCTACTAAATCTCTAATCTTTTCAAACATAATAAAAATCCTTTCTTTTTACATTCTTACAGTGAATACTGCAATTTTTAGTAATGACGTTATCGTCAAGATTTATGGCAGTTCCATTTTACAAGAATACTGCCCCAGTTTAATCCTGCACCAAATCCCGCAAGTACAAGCAGGTCTTCATTTTGCAGTTTATTTTCACGATTCAGCTCATCAAGCAGAATCGGTATACTGGCTGATGATGTATTTCCGTATCTGGACAGGTTCACCGGAAATCTGTTCATATCTATACCCAATCTTTTTGCTACACTCTCAATAATCCTTACGTTTGCCTGATGTAAAATAAAATATTTTATATCTTCTGCATCTGTATTTTCTTTTTTTAACAATGTATTAATTGTTTCAGGAACTTTTTTTACCGCAAACTTAAATACTTCCTGCCCATTCATTACTATATTTTCATTTCTTTTTGCGGTAAGAACTTCTCCAAGCATTCCTTCATTGTGTAAATCGACTGATTTCACACCTTCTTGCTCACTGCTTTCAACAACACATGCTCCTGCACCGTCGCCAAAAAGGATACATGTACTTCTGTCCTTCCAGTCTGTTATTCCAGACATTTTTTCACTGCATACAATGAGAACTTTCTTATACATTCCTGCCTCAATGTAAGCTTTTGCGGCAGATAATGCCATAATAAATCCCGAACACGCCGCACTTATATCAAAGCACACTGCATTTATTGCACCTGTATTCTTCTGGATTATTGATGAGCAATTAGGAAACAGATAATCAGGTGTTGAATTAGCTGCTATTATCAAGTCAATATCCTCTGAATTAATCCCTGCATTATCAAGTGCCTTTAATGCGGCATTGACTGCCATATCAGCAACATCACCCGATTTTTGTATTCTTCTCTCACTGATACCCGTTCTCGTTACAATCCACTCATCATCAGTTTCAACCATTGTTGAAAGTTCCTGATTCGTAAGTATGTACTCAGGAATATAACTTCCCGTTCCAATAATCGTAGCTTTCATAAATACATATCTGTCACTTTCCGCAGAACAATTACTGCTTTTTAGTTTGATAATCTTATATTTTGATTATCTTACTTTGATTATCAAACAATTATTTTTATATCACAACTCTATATGTGCTGTCAACAATTATTTTGAATTTCAAAATATTTTTTTATTACCATATTTGACATAAAAATCCCGGCAGACCTTTTCTTCTTGCCTGCCGGGGTTTCTTAACTTATGCGGAAATTGTTTTATATATTAAAATTTTTGTGCATATTCATATTCTTTTTCTAATTCTTTTTTATCCTGTATATCTTTATCTATATCTTTCTCAAATTTTTCATCTTCAATTTCTTCAATTTTTTCCTGCTTTTCTACACGCTTTGTTATTTCTTCTCGAATCTGCTGTTTTATCATATCCTGTGCATCATCAAAATCCTTCAAAAACTTGCTCCATTCTGATTTCGTATACGAACCTGCTCCGATTGCAACCGATTCTTCTGTTTCACCATTGAGGATTTTTTCTTTCAGTTCCTCATTCCTCTCCCTTAAAATCTCCAGAAATTCCGAATTCGTATGTTTCTTCTTCGTTTTCTGGGAATTTTGTGTCTCCTGTGATGTCTTTGTTCCAACTGCTCCTACTTGTGCCATTTTTTTCTTTCTCCTTTGCTTCTTTTTCTGTTGCAGGCAGTTTTTTATACTGCTCTGATTTTTTAAATTCACCATATGCATCATCATATGCTGCATTCAATTCTTCTCTTGCCGGGTCGTCATCACTTATCCTTGATTTTGCACTGGTATATATTTCTAATGCCTCTTCTTTGGACTTTGCCTGTTTAAGTCTGCTTTCAAGTGCCTTTCTCTGAATCTGTACTTTTGCCATTTTTGCATATGTGACCGGGTCATTCATTCTCAAATATTGCATTTCGTCAGCCGAAAGTTTCTTGCCTGATTTTATTTTTTTATAAAGTTTTTCTATAAATTTCTTTTTTTCTTCATCTGACATGCCGGTTGTCGGGTCAAATATTGAATCCACTGCATCTTTTAACGTAAGTCCTATCGTACTTGTGTCTACCTGTGATTCCTTTTGTTGTTCATCTTCGGATTTTAGCTTATATTTGGCAAACAGCTTTTCAGTCACTTTATTATTATTTTGTGTCTTGTTATTTTTGAAAAAACTAAGTTTAAAGCTGTTTACTGCACTCTGTATATCACTCATAAAAATCTCCTTCCCCAATATATGTAAACCAAAAAAACGGACAGCACAAATAAATGTGCCATCCGTAGCAAGTTTCTTACATCCGTGTAAAATAGTTATCAATCTTCTTAAAAGTTCAAATCAATCTCGATTCCTTTAATATCTTCATTGACCAGACCTTTTTCTTTTATCATTCGCTGGATATTCTTCTGAACATCGGTGATATTATTATCTGTCTGTTTCTGTAAAGAAAGATTTTGTTCAAGCTTGTCAGCATCAGCATCTTTGCTAAGAATCTCTTCCTGTTCTTTGCGTTCCTGCCTGTTTTCTTCAATCTTTTCTTCACGTTCTTCACGTTTTTGGGACGCATCATCAGCTTTTTCCTGCGTCTCTTTTGCATCTTCGTCAAGCTTTTCTTTGCCATCAGCTATAAGCATGCCGAATATCTCATCCTCTGCCGCATCAATAACTGCATCAGCTGCATCATCAGCTTTAATCATAGTCTGGGACTTTAACATGTCTAATTTTGCAAGATTTATTGATTCATGCATGGAAATAACTTTTTCTTCTTTCATGCCGGCATCCTGCAAAATTGCATTTTTTGATGCATTAAATTTTAAAACCTGTTTTTGATAATCGGTAAGCGGTTCATTCTGTAGTTCTTTCAAACGATTAACCTCATCTTCGCTGAAATGGGAATTTTCTACACCGGCTTTATTATTCTGATATTTCTCAAGAAGCTCAAGATCTTTCTGTTCCTGCGAATCAGGGTCAATTCCGTACTCCTCGGCAGCAGCCTTTTTATCTTTTTCAAGATATGCAGCTTTTGCTTTTAAATCGGTAATCTCATTGACCTTGTCTGCCTTGTCTTTCTCCATATCCTGAATTGAACCAAGTGCTTTTGTATCTTTATCCCATGCATCCTGAATCAGCTTTTTAGCCTGCTTTCTTGCACCGTTTCTCTTCTGTTCGATTCTGCTTGCTGTACTGTCCGACAAATTCAAATCTCCGGCAAACACGGAATTTTTTTTTGCGGAACTTTTTACTCTCTTATCAGTAGATGCTTTAATTCCATTAAATGCGGTATCCTGACTGAGTGCATTGCTATTAGCATCACTGTCTCTTTTATACACTGAAATCAAATTTCTGTCCTACCTTTTTTTCATCTTCAGTCTGAACATTATCACTCATAAACAATTGATTCTGTGCCTGAATCTTATCAAGCAGTTCATCAATTGATGATGCTGTTATAGTTACTGTATCATCATCGTCATCTGAGACATTTCCGGTCTTATCCTTGCTCTTTTCCAGACGCTCTTTTCGGCTTCTTTCTTTTCTTTGCGCCTTCTTTGCCTCTTTCTTTTTTCAGCATTTTTTCTATTCTCTGCTTCTGTGCGGCACTTGACTTTTTAAGTACAGCAAAATATGATGCTGTTCCATCATCATTAACCTGCATGCCAAAACCTTTAACTGACGCACCTGTTGCAGATATCTTACTGCTCATTGATGAAAGCCCTGTTGCAGCATTTGCGATAATGCCTTCATACTGCTTACGATAATTTTCATCTTCAGCCATTTTCTCGATTTTTTCTTCATCAATTAAAACGACCATTTTATTTGCGTTAGCATAACTCCCTGCCTGAGACTTAGCCTGTTCTTTCTGGTCAGCACTTACAAGTATAAAGTCCATATTAGAATATTTGCTTTTAAGCTGTTCATAATACCTGGCAGCTTTTTCGCTAAGCTTCGGACTTCCTATTGTTTTGCCGCTTACACTTGACTTTTTGCCTGCCTCTGAAGTTTTCTGTGTATCAGATGTTTTTCTAGAACGACGCTGCATCTGCCTTTCCTGTCTTGCCCATATTCTGGCTATTGTATGATGCAACACTGCTGACATATGCCCCATGCTTCCCGAATCAATACTACTCATAATTGTTCCTCCTTGAAACTTAATAATATTGCTGTAAGGTTAAACTCCGTTTCTACCCTGCATGTACATTTATAGGAATGCTTTCCTATATTTTTTATATCGTCAATAATCATAAAATAATTAGTCAGTTTCTTTGATTTTTTCTTCAATCGCATCAATTAATATTTTAAGTGCCTTTATTCTTGCATATTTTTTATCATTAGATTCCAAAATATGCCACGGTGCATATGTTGTATTGGTCTTTGCAAACATCTCATTAACAGCGTTTTCGTACAAATCCCATTTTTCCCTGTTACGCCAGTCTTCATCTGTAATTTTCCAGCGTTTTTCCGGTGTATTCTCACGCTCCTTAAATCTTGCAAGCTGCGTATCTTTATCAATCTGAACCCAGAATTTTACAATTACCGCTCCCCAGTCTGACAATTCTTTTTCAAATTCATTAATCTCAACATATGCTCTCTGCCAGTCATTTTCACTGCAGAATCCCTCGAGCCTTTCGACCATCACACGTCCATACCATGTTCTGTCAAATACCGTAACATGACCTGATTTTGGAAGCCTGTTCCAGAATCTCCAGAGATAATGCCTTGCCTTTTCATGTGGCTCAGGACTTGCAATCGGCTGCACTTCATATCCTCTTGGGTCAAGTGCTTCGGTTATTCGTCTTATATTTCCGCCTTTTCCTGCCGCGTCCCATCCTTCATAGGCAATAATAACAGGAATTTTTTTCTTGTAAATTATATTATGAAGATTATTCAGCTTTTTCTGGTAATTCTTTAACATGTACTCATATTCTTCATCTGACAATGATTTATTAAGGTTTATATCAGATAATTTTTCCATTTTATTAAGCGGAAATGCATTCTGCAAAAGAGGAACTGAAAGTGTACTATTCTTCAACGCCGTATCAATTGCCTGCACAAGCGTCTCTAATATCTGGAGCTGTGCCCATTTTTTGTCTGTAGCATCAACAATATACCATGGTGCAATTGACTGGCTTGTATCATCAATGAACTGGTCAAATGCTTTCAATGACTTCTTATAATGCTGATTCTGCCAACAATCATATTCGCTTACACGCCACCTTGTATTCTTATCATCAAGCAGTCTTGTAAGACGTTTTCTCTGCTCCTGCTCTCCGATATGGAAAAAGAATTTTATAACGAGATAGCCATTATCTGACAACTGTCTTTCAAATCGTTTTATGCTCTCAATCTTTCTTTTATATTCTTCGTCCGTGATTTTACCTGATAATTTTTGTTTTGTAACTTCATCCAGACAGCCTCCATCCATAAATGTAAACTTGCCAGCCTCCGGAATATTAATCACATATCTGTAAAGAAATGGTCTTCTTTTTTCATCTTCTGTTGGTTTATCCATAACAGCAACTTTAAAAAATCTTGGATCAATATTCTTTATTATCTTACCAAGAATACTGCCTTTTCCCGCGGCACCCCATCCGTCAAAAGACACAAGAACAGGCAGTTTTTTCTGCATAATCAGAATCTGCTGCTGTACAAGTTTGTTTCTTGCTTTTTCGAGTCTTTCATTAATTTCTTCTTCTTCAGGAATTATTACATTACTCCAGTCTTTTAACATATGTCCTCCATTTCTGTGCATAATGCACTATATACATTATATTTTTTATTTTTATAAAATAATCCAGCTTTTATTTAATAACTTTTATCATAAAAATATGGTTTTTCCATAAACGCTTTTATATCTTTTATATTATCAAATTCAGCCAGAGCCCACATTAATTTCATAACTGATGCTTCAAATGTCATATCGGCACAGTTTATTATCCCCTGTTTAGCAAGTGTATGTCCGACTTCATAGACTGAAAGATCTATTCCCTCATACATACACTGCGTTGTGATTGCAACCGCAGTTCCTGCTTCTGTCAGTTCACGCAACTTTGTTGATATATCATTATAATTATCAGGAACTCCGCCAATTCCAAAACTTTCGATTACAACTCCGCGATAATTATTTTTAATAAAATCAAATACTCTCCCATCAATTCCGGGATACATTTTCAATGGCATAACATCCGTACAAAGGTTAATCTTCGCAATGAATCCTTTGCTGCCATATAGATTTTGTGCAGCTTCTTTTTCCGATATACTTTTTCCCTGTGCAGTATATTCTATAATGTCCTTTTTTATCGTTGCAATATCAGGACAATTGACACTTTCAAATGCATCGAAACTTCTTGTCTTTATCTTCATTGCATGTGTTCCAATTATCGCAATCCCATTAAATACAACATAAACTCCGCAGATATTTTCACATGCAAAATATATTGCGTCAGAAAGATTGTTTATTGCGTCCGTTCCTTCTGCTTCGATAGGAAGCTGTGAACCCGTAAAAACAACCGGCTTACCAAGATTTTGAAGCATATAGCTTAAAGCTGCTGCACTGTATGCCATCGTATCTGTGCCATGCGTTATTACAAAACCATCATATTTATCGTAATTGTCACTTACCGCCTGTGCAAGCTTCATTATAAGTTCTGGTGTCATGTTTGTACTGTCGATATTCATAACTGACATTGTATACAAATTACATATTTTATTGACATCCGGCACATAGTTTAAAAGTCTGTCAGCACCTGCAACCGGCATAAGTCCTGAACCTGTATCGGATGATGCTATTGTACCTCCAGTCGTTAAAAGTAATATTTTTTTCATAACAAGCAATGCTGCCTTTCGTATTTTTTGCTTTTCCAACATATTCTATATATAATTTTATCGTAAAATGATAAAGTTTACAAATATTTCGTCAGTTCTTTTCTATACATTCTGTACTCGGGACAAT
>SCPN01001115.1_pt1 | contig 15784 bp, 10 predicted proteins | sample 6106831 | NCBI WGS metagenome assembly SCPN01 (sample SAMN10720447, study PRJNA508395) | human gut metagenome | isolation source: Participant 1, 0 month
TGCAGGCCGAGAATGATTTCCTTCCCCCGGCCGGGGAGGACTTCTTCCAAAAGACGGAAAAGCTCATATTCCTCCGCACCGGCCCTCTGTGCTTCATAGCGCATGCTGATCCAGGGACCGTTGGTTCCGGGGTAGATGATGTGAGCGTCTCCGGCTGGCAACAGAGCCTTAGTGGGGACAGCAGGCATGATTCCAGATATCACTGCCGATATAGTAATTAAAGCCCCAGTGGAAAACCGGAGAGGTGATAACGGGCACCCATCCACAGAAGCAGGCGGCTTACGGTAAGCGGAAGATCCATGCTGCGGTTCATGATGCGTCCGGCTGGAAATGCACAGGTATAAAACCAGATTTCTTCCCCGGCGTCCTGGAGAGTGCGAAAGGCATCCTGCCATTTTTCATAGGTGTCCTGTTTGGGAACCCAGATATCAATGCCGCCTCCCAGATCTGTGGTTTCCACAGCGTCTATGATGGGGACGCCGGGCAGGAATCTGCGGAAAATGCATGCCAGGATACGGTAGGTGCGGGCGTTGCCCTGCTGCGGCTCATCTGCCAGTGCCTGGGTCATCCGGCCTTCCCAGCCGTTTTCCCGGACGATTCCGGCCCAGGCGGTAAAATAACGGCGCAGCTGCAGATAGCCCTCCTGCGTGGTGACACCTGTAGAGGAATCCCAGGCGAGGAAATATTCTTCCCCGGTCCATTCTGACCAGTGGGCAATATGGCCGCCGCACAGATAAGGCGCACCCTCTTCGGCGGCAATGCGTCCTGCGCGCTGTGCAGCGGTAAAATCAAAGCCGGCCAGATGTCCGTTTTCATAAACCGGGCGTCCCGGCGGCAGGAGAATATGGGTGCAGCGCATGTGAAGCTGGGCGCGTACATAAAGCCGGAAAAGCTCCCAGTATTCATTGCTTTCCGGATCTGCTCCATGCTGACGGCCCAGATCCTCATAATCAAAAAAGTTGAGCATACCAAGTCTCGCCTTTTCCAACGAAGGAATGGAGGCGCTTCGGATAACACAGGAAACGGGGATATCAAGCTGTGTATTTCCGATATGGATATGCAGGGTGCCACAGCGCAGGCCGGGCCGGGCATCCGATGCGGCCTGGAAGCAAAGATACAGTGCCAGTCTTGTTCCGGTAAGAACAGCGTCTGCCGGACGGATGGCATCATACACATAAAAAGGAGCTTTTCTTGTAACGAACTCCCGGCAGCTGTCATAGTCCGTTGTAGTCATGAGTGTGGCGGAAGTGTTCTCGTCCACCCCCACAGGGAGAAGTTCTCCTGTAAATAGGGTAAGACCGTTTCCGGCCTCCTGTGTTTCCCATTCCATGGAAACGCAGAGGGCCGTTTGGGACGGCAGGGTTTCGCCAAGCAGCTGAAATGCGGCATGTCCTCCTCTGGCTGTTTCCAGAAGGACCGGCCGTAACGGTATGAATGGGGAATCAGGATAGGTCCATTCCAGGTCGCTGTAAATAGAATATTGCATGATAAAATCCTTTCATTTTGTGTCACCGGCAGCACCGTCATCTTCCGGGGCGGGCCGGATAACAGGAATCAGCAGCGTGACGGTAGTTCCCACTCCGGGAGTGCTTTCGCAGGAAAGGCCGCAGGAAGCCCCATAGGCCAGGTGCAGGCGGTCATTGATATTGCGGATGCCATAGCCGCCCGTTGTCTGGGAAATGCCGCCTAGTCCGGCATCTGCAAAGTTCTCACGGACAGAAGAAGGGGACATGCCGATTCCGTCATCACTTACCACAATACGGATACATTCACCGCAGCGGCAGACTGTGACGGAAAGCGTTCCGGTTTTTCCCTTTTTTTCAAAAATACCGTGGATGATGGCGTTTTCAATAATGGGCTGCAGCACAATTTTTATAATCTGGCAGTCCAGCAGTTCTTTGTCGATATTCCAAACCACATGGATGCGATCGTCAAACCGCATGTTCTGGATTTGTACATAAAGCCTGGCATGCATAAGCTCATCTCCCAGGGAAATCACTTCCTTCCCCTTGCTGAGTGACAATTTGTAAAAACGGGCCAAGGCATTGACCAGGCGTGTGATTTCCGGTACATTGTGTACAATAGCCGTGCAGCTGATAAGATCCAGGGAATTGTACAGAAAATGAGGATTGATCTGAGCCTGCAGGGCTTTCAGCTCCAGATTTTTTATTTCCCGGCCGTAAGCCACTTTTTCTTCCAACAGGCCGTCAATTCGTTCCATCATACGGCTGAAGCTGCCCATGAGCTGTCCGATTTCATCCTTTCCAACCGGGGTGATCCGGGCAGTAACGTCGCCTTGCTCCACGGCATGCATGGTCTGTGCAAGCAGGGACAGACGGCTCAGCGTGGTGCGGCTGATAGCCAGGGCGATGCCGTAGGAGAGGAGACCCACGATAAATACTACCATGAGCATTTCCAGCCGGAGTGTGCGGCTTAACCGGTACACATCTTCATAGGGAAGCAGCACGGCCATATACCAGCCCTCCACGGGAAGGCTGCGGTAAAGCAGATAGGAGTTTTCATTCTGCGCAAGCAGGCTTATCCAGCTGTTTGGCCCCGGATTCTGTTCCTGGCCGATAACGGCTGCGGCAGTTTCAGGGATCCGGCTGCCGGGACTAATGGTATCGGAAGAGGACAGAAGCACCTCTTTCTCCCGGAGAAGCAGGAAAATTCCGTTTTCCGTGCTTTCCGGCTGGCTGATAAGCTGCCGAAGACGCTGTGCCTGCGTGTCCACACGCAGAACGGCCAGAGGCTGCCTGATATCACGGGGATTATAAATGACGCGCATAGCTGAAAAACACTCGTGTCCGCTTTCCGACGGTTCCTCAAAATCACCGGGATAATACCAGGAAGAAGATAGAGCCTCGCCCAGTTGCTGGTACCAGCGGCTGTCCTTCACTTCAGAATCCGGGATGATATCCCTCTGCTGGTTGGAATAAAGATAATCGTTCTTTACATAAAGGCGGATACCGCTCACACCGGAGAGTGTCTTCAAATGATCAAACGTGGTCGCCAGCTGATTGGAATCCTCCAGACGCTGCATATAGGTATAATCACTGGTATCATACGAGGATACCCTGTAAATTATGGAATCCATGGTGAGGATGTCCAGAACACCTTCCAGACGGTTCAGCTCATCCTCCACGGAAGCAGACGTATTATTGAACGCCTTTTGTACGGAGGAAAGCGTCTGTTCCCTTGTCAGCTCATTGAGCCTCCTGATTGCATAAAAAGAAAAAAAGCCCAGCGGCAGAATGATCAGCACAAAATAGATCCAGACCAGCTTGCTGCGCAGGGAACTGTCGGTGATTATTTTTTTCCAGCCGTCCTTCCATATTTTATTCTTCATGCCAATGCCTTTCTCTGTACTGTTTCGGAGTCAATCCTGTTTCCCTGGTAAAAACTTTTGTAAAATATTTTCCATCCGTATAGCCCACAGCTTTCCCCACCTCGTATAGCTTTTTTTGTGTTGAAGAAAGAAGCTCCCTTGCATGTTCCACGCGCAGTCTGGTTATGTACTGGTTGATGGTCAGACCGCTGCTTTTTTTATAAGCTGCGCACAGATAGGTGTTTGTAAAGCCCAGCTCCTGAGCCATATCCTGGACGGTCAGCCCGGGATCGGACCAGTGCCCGGCCAGATACAGATTGACTCTTGTGGAAAGATCCTGCTCTTCAGGTTCCTGTGTGTCGAAATAGACCTCCTGCAGACTATGGAGCATTTCATGCAGCCCGGCCAGTGTTTCCCCGCCCGCCGTGCGCAGGATCAGTTCGTTGCCCAGCGCCGCAGCTGCGGTCAGGTTGCGGCTCTCCGACGCATTGATAAAAAGAAGTATGATGCGGCAGAACAGTCGGCGGATATCCTCCGGCGGCGTTCCCTCACAGCGGTGCAGCTCCTGATAAAGCTGTTCCAGCAGTCCTTCCGTTTCCTTCCTGTCTTTGTGCCGGATGCTTTCACCGAGCCGGGTGAGCAGCACTTCATCGGGAGAATATACCCGGTTGTTAAGTACGGCGTCTTTTACCTGTACACCACGGAAAAAGAGGAGCCGTGGATCCTGCTGCTGCATTTTCCTGAGGTGTTCGGCAATTTCTGTCAGAACTTCGTTAATTTCCTCCAGATTAATGGGCTTTTCCACATAGCTGGCAGCCTTCAGCCGTATGGCCCCCTTCAAATACTCCTTATCGGAATAACCGCTTAAAAATACGAATTGACAGTCTGGCAGTATGCTGCGCACCTCCTGCGCCAGGGCCAGACCGTTCATGCGGGGCATTTTCATATCACTGATTATGATATCCGGCGATTTTTCTCTGACCAGGGCCAGCGCACTTTCTCCGTCCTCCGCTTCATATATTTCGGTAACGCCGTAGCTCTGCCAGGGAATATAGCGGTGAAGAATTTCGCGCGGCATCTTCTCATCATCAACTATCAATACAGAAAAAGACATGTACAATTTTTCCTCCTCTTCCAAATGCTGTTCCAATTCACTTATTTATAATATACAAAAATAATGATTATATCAATGAGAAAAGGATAAAAATGCCCAATAAATATAAAATAGCGTAATTTAATCCCCCTTTCATAATTTAGTCCCGTTGTTTTTCAGGGAACGGTTTGCTACGATAATTTTAACGCAAGAGAGGGGGAAAGGAATATGGATAAAAAAAAGCATCCTTTTCTGTATGATTTAAGTCATAACCGTACAAAATGGCTTATGCTTCTGCCAGCGGCGGTTGCCGTTATCCTGATGTGCTATATTCCCATGGCCGGCATCGTGCTCGCTTTTAAGGAATACAACTATCATGACGGTATTTTCGGAAGCCCCTGGGTAGGCTTGGAGAATTTCCGCTATTTTTTTCAGTCAGGCAAGGCCTTTACAACAACGAGAAATACTATTCTCTATAATATCGCGTTTCTTTTTGTAAATACCTTTCTGGAAATAGTCTGTGCTATCCTTCTTTCGGAGCTGGCAGGCAAATGGTTCAAGCGGATCACACAGTCGGTAATGTTCCTGCCTTACTTTATTTCATGGGTAGTGGTCGGTGCTTTTATCTACAATATGTTGAACTATGAATTCGGTGCAGTCAACACGCTGCTGAGGCAGTTGGGAATGGAGCCTGTGGATATCTATTCCAAAAAAGCACTCTGGCCATTCATCCTGGTTGCGGCCAGCGCCTTCAAGTCGGTGGGCTACGGTACGGTCATGTATCTGGCCAGCATTATGAATATTGACGGGCAGCTGTTTGAAGCGGCGGATCTGGACGGGGCAAATATGTGGCAGAAAATAAAGTATATCACACTTCCCTGCATCCGTCCCACAGTGGTGATACTGTTCCTGCTTGCCATCGGAACTATTATGAAGGGCGATTTTCAGATGTTCTGGCAGGTTACGGGCAACAATCCTATGGTTCTGGATGTGACGGATGTCATCGATACCTATGTAACCAGGTCCCTTTTGAATCTGCAGGAGTTCGGAATGACCAGTGCGGCGGGTCTGTATCAGTCGGTATTTTCGTTTATTCTTGTACTGATTGCAAATCGGATCGTAAAAAAAGTAGAACCGGACTATGCTTTATTCTGACGGATAGAAGGGAGATTTGATAATGGCGGATAAAAGGATTGGGAAAAAACGTCCGGTGGGGCGGGACAGGGTGATATTTGATATTCTGTCACATATTATACTGCTGATTCTGTCGGCTTTGTGTCTTCTTCCGTTCCTGCTGGTGCTCAGCGGTTCCTTTTCCAGGCAGGAGGATATTCTGACAAAAGGCTATCGGCTGATTCCGGTGCATGTAACTACTGATGCTTATAAGATGCTGTTCCGAATCCCGGAGGAGTTGATCAGAGCTTACGGAGTGACTATTCTGGTTACGGTAGTGGGAACGATATTTGGGTTATGGTTCACCAGTATGGCAGCCTATGTTATCTCAAGTAAGGATTTTCGTTACCGGTATCAGGTTTCCTTCTTTTTTTACTTCACATCCATCTTTGGAGGCGGCCTTGTACCATGGTACATTTTCAACACAAAGTATCTGCATTTCCACAATAGCCTGATTGCATTGATACTGCCCATCCTGGTGAATGTAACGTATTTACTGATCCTGAAAAGCTACATGATGAATATCCCGGATTCCCTGTATGAATCCGCAAGGCTGGACGGTGCGGGTGATTTTACAATATATTGGAATATCGTCATTCCTCTGAGCAAATCGGGACTGGCGACTGTAGGGCTGTTTATTGCGCTTGCGTACTGGAATGACTGGTACAATGCGATGCTCTATATGGATGAGGGCAGCAGGAATCTGTATCCTCTCCAGTATTTTCTCAATAACATACTGACAAAGGCACAGGCGATGAATGCCGCCGCAGCCAGGAGCGGAATTCCGGCCAGCGATGTGCCGGGCGAGCCGATGAAGCTGGCTATGACGGTGGTTGCCACCGGACCGATTGTACTGCTGTATCCTTTTTTGCAAAGGTATTTTGTAAAGGGCGTTACGATCGGGGCGGTCAAAGGATAAGGGTAACATTGACAGATGTGTAAGGTCTGTCTAAATTATAAAATATGAACAGGAGGAAAGAATATGAGAAAGGGAAGAAAATTTACAGGCCTGTTGCTGGCAGCAGCCATGCTTGCAGGGCTTCTTACAGGCTGCGGCAGTACAAAGACGGATACCGCGCCGGCAGCAGAAGCACCGCAGCCTCAGGAGACATCCGTGGAAGCGGTGAGTGAAAGCACTGCCGCAGAAGAGACGGAAACGGTCCAGAAGCCTGATACCTCAGAACCTGTAACACTTACCATGTACCTGATCGGTGACCGTCCTGTGGATAATGACGAGGTGTTTGCCAAAATTAATGAACGGCTGCAGGCAGAAATCAACACCACCATTGATGTGAAATTTATGGGATGGGGAGAGTATGAGCAGAAGTATCCTCTGATTTTCGCTTCCGGCGAGGACTGGGATATTATCTATACCGCCGACTGGTGTTTCTATAATGCGCAGGCTACCAAACAGGGTTTTTATGAGATTACCCAGGAGGAACTGCAGAAATATGCGCCTATGACTGCGGAAACCATGTATCCCGATGCCTGGGAGCAGGCCAAGGTAGATGGCAAGGTGTTTATGCTGCCCATGAATTATAAGGAAATCACCGCTTATGTTTATATAGCCCGCGGCGATCTGATGGATAAGTACGATATAACCTCTGTCAGTTCCTTAGATGAGGTGGAAACCTATCTGGATGCGATTGCAAAGAACGAATCCGCATTCATTCCGCTGGATATAGGCTCTGATTATGACAAACTGTTTATGTTTGACCGTATGTGGAGTAAAGTAAACTGGGAATCCGAAGCAAAAATCGGCGGCATCGGGCCTGGCAGAATGGGAAGTACCGGTGAAATGATGATGCTGCTGTCGTAAAGGAAATTTTGATCAGCCGGAATTCCACTGAATGTGATCAAGCGGCTTCAGGACTGGAGACCGCGGCTTCTGGAGCAAAAATGCGGTGGTAAATACGCAGAATAACACTGAGAGCTTCCAGGCAGGAAAGTCTGCGCTGGCCCTTATGAATGTGAATACGGCGAAGAGTATGTACAACAGTATTATGGAAGAGCATCCTGAATGGGATATCCGTGTATTTGATGCACAGGAAGGTGTTCCTGCTGTTGTGAATGCCTATGTTGCCAACGGTATGAGCATTTTCTCCAAATCAAAGCATCCTGATCGTGCGTTGATGGCATTGGACTACCTGCGCAACGATAAAGAATGCAATAGTCTGTTCTGTTATGGAATCGAAGGAAAACACTGGGAAGCGGTGGGTGAGAACGGCCTGAAATCACTTCCGGGCAGCACCAATTATCCTTATGACGGCAACTGCAACTGGGGAATTCGCAATGATACGTACTGGCGTACTATTGACGAAGGGGGGATTCCGAATCTGGCGGAGCTGAACGAGGTATGGCTTGCTACTGCAAGAAGCGGCCGGTATCAGACCTTTGTTTTCAATGATGCTGAAGTGAAAAATGAAATTGCGGCCATGAATGAAATCTTCAATTCGGAATATAAGCTTCTTGGACTGGGCTTTACAGATGATCCGGAGGGAGACATCGCCAAGCTGCGTGACAAAATGATGGCGGCAGGCGCGGAGAAGGTTTACTCCGAGGTACAGAAGCAGGCGCTTGAGTTTCTGAAAAATCAATAAGCCCCTGAAGAAACAATAAAAGGCAGGAAAAGCATTTGCGGGGCGGTTCCCGGTGAACCGCCCTTTTCAGGAGGTATTTAAATGCATCAAATTGTTGGAGCGGACCTGCGGATATGCGCGGAGGCCGATGGGAGTATAAAAATAAACCGGGGAAATGTTGTGTGGGTTTCCCGGAAAGATCATGTTTCCGGCGTGGAATTAACGGATGGCAGCTTTGTTCCTTTGAGCGCGGCAAAAACGAGACTGGAAACACTGACGTGCGGGACAGGGGAAGGACTGCGCTGGACCTGGGAAGGAATTCCCATGCCCGAAGGACAGGAGCCGCTTTGCCTGGCGGGAGAGCTTCGGATAGAAAATGAATCGGGGAATCTGCTTTTTACCCTTCTTCCCATCAGGGACGGTATACTCAAGGCAGTGCACTGGCCAGCTGAACTGCAGCTTTCTGAAGAAAGCAGTGAGGGCTGCACCGTTCTGCCGATGATGCAGGGAGTCCTTCTTCCCGATCACTGGCCTGGAGAGGTAAAAGGAATAGAACCGCCCTGTTTTCTGGAAAGACACGGTTATATGCCCTGGGTTGGCCGTTATTGTGAGAAGGGCGGCTGGATGGCGATTGCGGAGACACCCTGGGATGCCGGCTATGGGCTGGAACATCCGGCTGGAGGTCCGACTCGGCTGGACTGGGTATGGCAGGAATCCATGGGGTATCTTTCCTATGGAAGACGGCTTCGTATGATTCTTTTTTCAAAATGTGATTATGTAACGATGTGTAAAGAATACCGTTCCTATATCAGGGAAAGGGGAAGCGGCAGAACGCTCCGGGAAAAAGTGGAACGCAGTCCCAAAATCCTTGATTTATTCGGAGCGTCCGTTATTCATACAGAAATCCGGTATGAGGCAAAGAAGGAGGCCGCCTGCTATGACTGGGAAAACCCGGAGAAAAACAGCCGTCTGACTACCTTTGAGGAACGAAGGAAGCAGTTGAAGGCGCTGCATGACAGGGGGCTTGAAAAGGCCTATGTACATCTGGACGGCTGGGGAAAAGCAGGGTATGACAGAGAACACCCGGATATTCTGCCTCCCTGTGAAGAAGCGGGAGGTGCGGAGGGGCTCAGGAAGCTCTCCGGGGAATGCAGAGCATTGGGATACCGGTTTGCCCTGCACGATCAGTACCGGGATTACTATACGGACGCAGATACTTACGATCAGAGCCAGGCAGTTATGCTGCCGGACGGCAGCAGGCCAGGAGAATGTACCTGGACCGGGGGAAAGCAAAGCTATCTGTGTGCGGGCCTTGCATCATCCTATGTGCGCCGGAATTACAGAAGGCTTGAAAAAATGGGAATCTGTCCGGATGGAGCATATCTGGACGTGTTCAGTGTGATGCGCCTGGATGAATGTTTTGATCCGATGCATCCTATGACACGCAGGGAATGCAGTGAATACCGGAACGAATGTTTTCATTATATTGAAGAGCATTACGGTATTGTATCTTCGGAGGAGCCGCTGTCTAACACGGTTGATTCCCTTGCCTTATGCCATCATGCACCTTACCCCACATCGCCTACCCTTGCCAGGGGATATGCCAGGGGAATACCGGTGCCGCTTTTTAACCTGGTGTATCATGATTGCATTCTGACACCATGGAATCTGGCGGAAGGAGAAGAATCGGTAATGCCGGACGGAAAGAGCGGATTCCTGTATGCCCTGCTGAATGGGGGAATGGGCTATCTGCCGATAGAACCCAGTGACGAAGAATGGGAAAAGGCGGGAATTGTGGCACGTCTTCACTCTTTGGTGGCAGATCAGGAAATGGTTCTGCACGAGTTTATGGACGGGACCGGAGAACGGCAGAAAACGGTCTTTGCGAATGGGATTACAGTTGAGGTGGACTTTATGAAGGGGAGCTATCGGTTTGGGTAGCTCCCCTTCATGTGTGTCTTTCATGTCTGGCCTGACTAATCATATCAAATTCCCGACGCTTGGACTATTTTCAATATAATTCCGGATTTCCTGTTCCTGATAGTGCAGGAAACTGCTCCACATATCAGCAAAAGCATCAAAATTCCTGTCCCTTAGTTTGTTTACAGCGTTTGTAACAGCGGAGCTGTATTCGTAGTCAAGCCCGTGTTCTTTTAACCGCTGCAATGTAATCGGGTACCCACAGGCCAGCAATTCTTTTACCTTGCAGTAACATTCACGAACCATGGCACAGGTACAATGTTCAATAATAAAAGTAAGATAAATATCAATAATAAGATAACTCTTTTTTTCATCCTGGCTATGTAAAAGCTGCTGAACAAGCTGTGTCAGGGCATCCGCCGAAACTGCCTGCAGAGTAAAAACAGAAACAGTCCGGGCTGTCAGTGACAGAAACTGTAGGCTTTCCAAAAAGATTGCCAGAACACTTTGTATTTCAGGCCGTGTAAAATCAATTTTCTCTTCAGATATACAAACCAGAGTCCCTTTTCCGTGATAGGACTTTACAACACCTAAGTACGTCAGAATCTGCAGGGTTCTGCGTATGGTTGATACGGCAACGCCATATTGTTCTGCCATTTGCGGAAGGGAAGGCAAATAACTTCCAGGGGGATATTTCCCTCTGATAACCGTGATAATAATAGAGGCAGTGAGAGAATACCGTAACTGCGGACGATTTCTGTAAATATTCCATTCAAAGGGGATGGGGTTCTTTGGTATCTCAGGATATTCTGAACGCGCCTTTTCGAGGAATGCAAAAAGTCTATCTGTGGCCTGTTCGTATTCTGCAATATATTCCTTTTTCAGAGAAGCTATAACTTCATCATTCGTCAATCCGCCTATTTCCTGGCTTATATCCTGTACATTCCGTTCTTCTGCTAAATATGGAAAACAGATATAGCGCACCATTTCCCAGTAGAGATTCAGCAAAAGCTTATTGTTGAGAGAAGATAGAACTACAATATAAAGTTCCACAGGCATGAATAACGTATCAGATACCGGCTGCATTAATTCCTGACGGAGCCGGTCAAAATCTTCATTCTTCCATTGCTGTAAAGCAGCTTCCCAGAGAGGCTCAATTAACAGAAGGCCGCCCATGCCCACATCTCGCAGGCCTTCTTCCCGGGGAAGAAAATACTGTGCAATATTTTTTTTAATTTTGGCAGGCCCTGCTTTGTAAATAACCTTCGCAGCTCTGGCGGCTTCTATCCTGATGTATTTGTCTCGTTCCAGCTGAGCCAGTGCAGCGCGGACTGTTGGGATGGCCAGACGAAAGTGGGCACAGATTTTGGGCATAGACGGTAAAGAATCGTTATTTGCATAATAACCAAACCGGATTCTTACAGAAAAATAATCGTATACAAGTTTATAAAGTTCATTGCTGGCTTTCATTATTTCACCTCACTCAATTTTTATTCTATCATGTCCTTGGAGGGTACGCCACTGTTTTAGTTAGGTATCTTTTGAAAAATAAAGTATTTAAATAGTAGAAAAGATTGCACAGTCAGTCGTTGCATGCTAAAATGCAATTAGTATGTGAACAGAGATAGACCTGATGACAAAGCATAAACTTGTACCGGATTCAATGGAAAAGAGAGCGGATATATGATTGTTTCGGGTACCCTGGCAGTGCAGTTGGAGGACGTCCAAAGAGGCCAGACAAATGCTGAAAATCGATGGAGGGAACGGTATGAAATACAAAAAGTATATCAGTCTGGGAATGATTTTTATTCTGCTTCTGCTGGATATGGGATGTCGGCCGCAGGCGGACGGTTCAGAACAGCCGGCCGCACAGAAAATAGAGATATCAATGATGTACCCCATGAAGCTCAGTCATTTTGAGGCATTGGTGGAGAAAGAATACCCGGAAATAGATTTACAGGTGGAAATGACAACTACCGCGACGATGAACGGGGACAGTGAGCGGCGTCTCAGAAAAGGACACGGCACGGATCTTGTGGTTACCACAATGCCCACGGGAGAGGTAAAGGATTACGTGATGGACGTAAGCGCGAAGAATTCGCGACCAGTTATCAGGGAAGTGTTGCCAGCCCTGTAATGATTGAAGGCCAGACACGTTACCTTCCGCTTCCGGGACAGTATACGGGTTATATCCTTAATAAAACGTTAGCGGCAAAGCTGGGGAAAAAGCTGCCTGAGTCGAATGAGGATTTAACAGAGCTTTTCAGGGCAGGGAAAGCACAGGGAATAGGTATCGGAGAAGACGGGGTGATGTTTGGCCTTACTACGGTATCTGCCTCGTCCATCGGTTCTTATATTATAGGAACACAGGTCCCGGATTTCCTGGGTACGTCAGAGGGAATTAAATGGATGGCTGATTTTGAAGCCGGTACCGCCGGCTTCAGTGATGTATGGGACAGCAGTCTGGATCTGCTGCTTGAATGGGTCAGTGAGGGGTATCTGAATGCAGGTTCCCTGTCCCTTCAAACTAATAATGCCACGCCAATTGAAACAAGAATGCTGAATGGAACCTTGCTGCTGGCTCATGGAAACGTACAGCTGTTTACAAAAATAAGCAGCCACAGCAATGAATATGAATATACAATGCTGCCGTATTTAAGTGATAAAGGGAATTCCCCCTGGGTAACTTCCAAGCCTGACGGGTATGTTGGAATAAATAGCCTGCTGGAAGGGGAAGAAAACAAAGAAAAGCTGGATGCCTGTATCCATATTCTGGAGCTGCTGTCAACACAGGAAGGACAAGAGGCGTGGATGGAAGATACATCGGCATCCAATTCCTATTTATCAGATTTTGAATCGGGAGAGAGTGAAGTGGCAGAGGAAATTGCTGCCTGCATCAATGATGGTTATATTTATGACTTGCAGTTAACATCCAATATCATTCAGTATTTTGGAAAAAATATGGCCTTAGTACTGGATCAAAAAATGCAGTTGGAGGAAGCACTGGCAGCATTGGATGACTATTGCCGGAATGGTTCGGAGGAAGTGGATTATGACCAGTCCATCGTAGGGAGTGTGGCCGGTGATCTGATTTATGAAAATTATAATACGAGAAGAGAAGAAACCACGCTTGGCAACCTCATTACAGATGCTGTAAAGGAATACAGCGGGGCCGATATTGCGGTTGTCAATGGAGGCGGAATCCGTGCCAGCTTATATAAAGGGGACATTTTGGGGGAGGAGCTGAATGCGGTGTGCCCGTATCCCAATAAGATAATCTTAGTGGAGGCTAAGGGATCGGTTATTGTGAGCATGCTGGAAAATGGTATTTCGCAGACCGTAAGGGAGGATACGCTTCCCGCCGGCCGTTTTCTTCAGGTATCGGGTTTATGTTATTCCTATAGACAGGCAGATGAAGAGCAGCCTTCAAAGCTGTTATCCGTTACGTTAGAGGATGGTTCCGCTTTGGAACCGGATGTATGGTATACCCTGGCCATTACCGATTATATGGCCGGGAGCGGAGGGTATATTGATAATAATGGGGATGGATTTACAATGCTGAATCTTTACAGTGATTCTTCGCCGAAAGCAGAAAATATAAAGCTTATCAGGGAGACAGGTGCAACATATGGCGATGCATTGAGGGAATATTTCCAAAATCATAAGGATGAACCGGTGAGTGCGGAGCTGGAAGGCCGCATTACGGTTGTAGGTGATTACGATGATTGAAACAGTAAAAAAAATAAAAAATAACAGAGGATATGTTATTCTGTTTTTTATTGTCATGGCAATAGCCTGTGCATTTTCATTTATGTGCTTAATTCATACTTCCTCCAAAGCTTCACAGAGAGCCGGCCTGGAGATGGATACCCTTTACCTGAAGGAGTTGACAACTCAGACAATCGGACATTTTCAGACCGGGATCAGCAGCCATTTTTCCCAGTTAAGGACCTCGGCTGCATCAATCAAAGAGGAGGATCTTACAAACGAGGATACTTTGGCCGCATATTTTAAGAGAATACAGGAGTATAACAACTTTAATTTTTTTGCATTGGTGGATGAAGAAGGCAGATATTATTGTGTTGAGGGCGTTTTTCCGGCGGCCTCCAAAATCCGGTTTCTGGGATTTTTACTGGAGGGACAGAAGGATCTGATTTCTTATAACGAAACCATCCTGGGTGAGGATATGATTTTGCTTGGGGAGCCTATTGAGCCTGTTTATTTCAGAGGGAAAAAGATGGTTGCCGTTTTGGCGGGAATGGATATCAGCGTTCTTAATGACCAGCTTGCCCTGAAAAGAGAAGATGCGAAAACTTACTCCAGCATGATTGAAAGCAGCGGGAAATATATTGTAAATAACAGCTATAACAGTGAGCTTTCTCAAAGCACAAATGTACTTTCAAAGCTTGAAAAATATGCTGTTTTTTTGCCGGGGTATTCTCTGGAGGAGGTCAGGGAGGATTTAAAAAAGGGGGAAGCCGGCCTTGCCGCATACTCAGTGGAGGGACAAAATCAGTACATGTACTATGCTCCCATTCAGGGAACAGACTGGTATCTGCTGACAATCATACCTTACGAGGTGGTTAACTCCATAATCAATGTACTTATCAGCAGTCTTAACAGAAATGTAATTATCATGATGATATTCATATTAGGGCTGCTATCTTGTTTGTTCCTGTTTTTTTATACACACATGAATAAAGATGAAAAAAAACTTCGCATTGCCAAGGAGGCGGCGCAGAAAGCACGTATTAAAGCGGAGAATGCCAATCGGGCAAAGAGCGAATTCTTAAGCCGCATGAGCCATGAGATCAGAACGCCCATGAATGGGATTATTGGAATGGGTACAATTGCCAGGCAGAATCTTGATAATCCGGCCAAGGTTGAGGAATGTCTGAAAAAGCAGGCATTGTCATCACAGCATTTATTGGATTTGATTAATGATGTCCTGGATATGTCTAAAATAGAAAGCGGCAGAATTGAACTGAGAAATTCACCCTTTAATTTCAGGGCTGCGCTGGAAGGGCTTGTAAATATATATTATGCGCAGGCCAGGACGAAAGGAATTGAATTTGAAACTGTTTTAGCCGGAAAGATTTATGAACGGCTGATGGGAGATTCCCTGCGTCTGAATCAGATCATTTCTAATTTGCTTTCAAACGCAATGAAGTTTACACCGCCGGGTGGCTCAGTTTGTTTAAAAGTAGTATGTGTTGATGAAAAAGAGGATGAGGTGGTTCTGCGGTTTGAAGTCAGTGATACCGGCTGTGGGATTGCGGAGGAGAATTACGAGAAAATCTTTGAATCTTTTGAACAGGAAAACTCTGATGTGACGAGTGTTTATGGAGGGACAGGTCTTGGCCTTGCAATTGTCAAACGTTTTGCAGAGCTTATGGGCGGCAGGGTCTGGATCCGCAGCCAGCTGGGCAGCGGCAGTACCTTTTTTGTGGAATTACCTATACGGAAAACAGGAGAGCAGCCGGAAATTCCGGAATTTGCGGATATGAAGGTGCTGGTAATAGATGATAATAAGGAAAACGGTGACTATGCTTCAGCCCTGCTGGAACGGGTTCATGCACGTGCCAATTGGGTAAATAACGGCCTGGATGCCATATCTGCGGCAGAAGCTGCGTACAGGAAGGGCGAAGGGTATGATATATGTCTGATAGACTGGAAAATGCCCGGTATAAA
>SCPN01000928.1_pt1 | contig 15760 bp, 13 predicted proteins | sample 6106831 | NCBI WGS metagenome assembly SCPN01 (sample SAMN10720447, study PRJNA508395) | human gut metagenome | isolation source: Participant 1, 0 month
GGAAACAGATATGCGACACCAGATATGCTCGGAAACAAGGTCATAGAGTATATAGATATAATTCCGGAAAAAATTTGTGCCATTGCACCGGGAGTTTTGGCTCAGACAGGAATGGAGACATGTGACATTATTAAAAAAATAGTTTCAGAAGGCGGATTTGATTATATTCTGGTTATAGATTCGCTCTGTTCAAGACATACTGAGAGACTGTGCCATACAATTCAGGTGACCGACACGGGAATATCTCCGGGGGCTGGGATTGGAAACGTGCGAAAGGAGATAAATGAGAGGATTATGGGGATACCGGTTATTGCCATAGGAGTACCAACAGTTGTATCAATGGCAACCGTTGCATATGACTGCATAGAGGAAACTCTTCTTGGACAGGGATTTTCACAGGAAGAAACAGATATATTCCTGCGTCAGATGTCCAATGAAAAATACAGCGGTCTTTTTGTTACACCTAAAGATATTGATGAGCAGATTTTTTTTATCGGAAAAGCAATTGCCGGAGGGCTTAACAGTGCTTTAAATTCGATTATATTAAATTGAGTTGTTTTTGCCGGAAATGTTTTGATGCAGAGATTGATATAAACTTCTCGGCTGAGCAAAAAATATTCATATCAAAAGTTTTTTTGCATATTTTGTTCTTAGAAGATATAAGATGCGCCATGTTACTGCCCTGCAAGGTTTACGGGCAGGCAGTAATGCTGTCAGAAAGAGAAGGACATGATATATGAAAAATACAAAGAAAATTATTGTTATGATTGTTGTTATCATTTCGCAGGGTGGCAAGTTTTTGCCGTGAGACTGAAAAAATTAGATATTGGCAATAAAATACAAAATATGGTTACTGCCGGCCTGGTAAATTTCGGATATTCAAATTCTTCTGCTATAAGTATGGCAAGAAACGGAAGTGATGTTCCTCTTTTACTTAAATTTATAACTAAAACAAGCTCTGGAGTTTCGTATATGGTTGAACACGGAAACAGGTTTAGGAGTGTTGCCGAAAAAGAAGCTGAAAAGACAGCTATGACGTGGGTTGGCATAAACAGCAGAAAAAAGATATGGAGTGGAATGTCGGGTGAACTTTATATGAATGCATGTCAGGAGGAAAATGAGGACTTGGAACTGGCAAAAAAAGAGAATGAGGCAGCAAAAAAAGAAGAAAAATTGAAGGGAGACTCTGAGAAGATAAAACAAAGGGATATAGTAATAAGCCGTAATAAAACAGCATCCTTAAAAGAAAATATTAAAAAGGTTAATACATTGAAAAAAGGTCTTAACAGAAATTATCTTCTGAAAAATTTTTATATAGCGGACTCTACTACTTCCATTGACAATAATGTTTTTAATGTAAAAAAACTTTTATCGTCAGATTTAAGAATTAAGAGAAACTCTAACAAACCGCAAATACTTATATTTCACACACATGGCGGTTCAGAAGCGTTTTGTGACAGCAAAAGCGGTGTGACAGCTCAGTCCATAGTAGGAGTCGGAACAACACTTACATATAATTTAAAAAAATACGGTTACAACGTGATACATGATACGACAAAGTATGACATAATAAACGGAAGAATTGACAGAAACAGAGCATATAACAATGCGGCAGAACATGTGAAAAGAACATTGAAAAAATATCCGTCAATACAGGTTATAATAGACCTGCATAGGGATGGCGTAGGAAATAAAGTACACAGAACGACTGTAATAAACGGAAAGAGAACGGCGCAGGTAATGTTTTTTAACGGATTGTCGAGAAACCGCAACGGAAATATCGGATACCTTTATAATCCTAATCTGCAGTATAATCTTGCATTTAGTCTGCAGCTAAAACTAAAATGCATGGAAAATTATAACGATTTTGCAAAGCGGTATATCTGAAAGGATACCGTTATAATCTCCATCTGAGAAAAAGAGCCTCTTATAGAACTTGGAAATGAAATAATACATTACAGGAAAAAATGCAATGCCTCATCTCGCCTAAGTGTGATAGATAAGGTGCTTAGCGGAAAATAGATACTGTACCACAGCAAAAATAATTCCATATTTCTTTTGACTGATAACTCCGTATGTGTTACAATAAAAGCAATGGAAAAAACAGCGTGGAGGAATACAATGGAAGATTAAACAGTCAATATCAGAAATTTTTGTATCGTAGCACATATTGACCGGCAAATCCACTTACGCAGACCGTATTATCGAAAAGCGAAGGCTTCTTACACAAGCAGAGATGCAGGCGCAGGTTCTTGATAATATGGAACTTGAGAGAGAGCGTGGCATTACCATAAAGGCACAGACAGTTCGTATCGTTTATAAAGCAAAATGACGGTGAGGAGTATATATTTAATCTTATTGATACACCGGGACGACATGTGGATTTTAACTATGAGGTTTCAAGAAGCCTTGCGGCATGCGACGGGCGCCATCCTTATAGTTGATGCGGCATATAGAGGCACAAACACTTGCAAATTGTTATCTTGCGCTTGACCATGACCATTGAGATAATGCCTGTCATAAATAAGATTGACCTTCCGAGTGCGGAGCCGGAGAGGGTTAAGAGTGAAATAGAGGACGTTATAGGTCTTGATGCAGAAGATGCACCGCTTATTTCAGCAAAGATGGGAACAAATATAGACCAGGTGTTAGAGCAGATTGTCAAAAAGATACCTGCACCGTCAGGTGACATTGACAAGCCGTTAAAGGCTCTTATATTTGACTCGTTATATGATGCGTATAAAGGCGTTATAATATTCTGCCGTATATTTGACGGCTGCGTAAAAAAAGGCGATGAGATAAAGATGCTTGCAACAGGTGCAAAGGCAGATGTTGTGGAGGTTGGAATTTTTGGGGCAGGACAGTTTATACCATCTGACGAACTTTCAGCCGGAATGGTTGGATATGTTACGGCAAGCCTTAAAAATGTTGGTGATACAAGAGTGGGTGATACAGTTACCCTTGCAGAAAATCCTTGTGATGAGGCACTTCCAGGATACAAGAAAGTACAGCCTATGGTTTATTGCGGTTTATATCCGGCAGATGGTGCCAAATATCCTGACCTTAGGGATGCACTTGAAAAACTTCAGTTAAACGATGCCGCACTGCAGTTTGAAGCTGAGACTTCAATTGCTCTTGGATTTGGTTTCAGATGTGGTTTTCTTGGTCTTTTACACCTTGAAATTATTCAGGAGAGGCTTGAAAGGGAGTACAATCTTGATCTTGTCACAACAGCACCGGGTGTTATATATCATGTTTACAAGACAAATGGAGAAATGGTTGAGGTCACAAATCCGTCAAACCTTCCTGACCCATCAGAGATTGAGCACATGGAGGAACCGATGGTTTCGGCAGAGATTATGGTTACAAAGGAATTTGTGGGTGCAATAATGACGCTTTGTCAGGAAAGACGAGGTGTTTATATTGGAATGGAATATATGGAAGAATCAAGAGCACTTCTTAAATATGACCTTCCGCTTAATGAGATTATTTACGATTTCTTTGATGCACTTAAATCACGTTCGAGAGGTTATGCCTCACTCGATTATGAAATGAAAGGATATGTTCCTTCAAAACTTGTGAAACTTGATATTCTTATAAATAAAGAAGAAATAGATGCACTTTCATTTATCCTTCATGCTGACACAGCGTATGAGCGTGGAAGAAAGATGTGTGAGAAGCTCAAGAATGAGATACCGAGACAGCTTTTTGAAATACCTATTCAGGCTGCTGTCGGCGGAAAAGTAATTGCGAGAGAAACAGTAAAAGCGATGCGAAAAGATGTACTTGCGAAATGTTACGGCGGTGATATTTCAAGAAAGAGAAAGCTTCTTGAAAAACAGAAGGAGGGTAAAAAGAGAATGCGTCAGTTTGGAAATGTAGAAATTCCACAGCAGGCATTTATGAGTGTATTGAAACTTGACGAGGAGTAAAATAATATATCTGAAAACTGAGATATTATTGTTAGCAGGGTGATTTACCAAAGGATTGCAATTCTTTGATGAATTTTTGGGGAGATAATTGGAAATGCAAAAACAGATTGCGTTATATGTCCACATACCGTTTTGCGTAAAAAAGTGTAATTATTGTGATTTCCTTTCGTTTAGTGCAGATGAAAGCATAAAGCGCACCTATCTTGAAGCTTTACATAGAGAGGCTCTTTACTGGCAGAAAATTCTTTGTGGCAGATACAGGATAGGAACGGTTTTTATCGGCGGTGGAACACCGACCTGCCTTTCAGCTTTGGAACTTAAACTTCTTGGAGATATTATAAAGCAGTTTGATATTGACGATAATGCAGAGTTTACGATAGAAGCAAATCCCGGGACTCTTGACGAAGAAAAGATTTATGCTATTAGGAAGATGGGTGTAAACAGAGTAAGTCTCGGACTTCAAAGCAGCATTGATGAGGAACTTAAACTTCTTGGAAGAATTCATACCTACAATGAATTTCTTGAAAGTTATCATCTGCTCAGGGATGCGGGTTTTAATAATATAAATATAGATTTAATGAGTGACATTCCTAAGCAGAGTTTTGAGAGTTACAAAAAAACGCTTGAGCGTGTTGTTTCATTGAAACCTGAACATATTTCTTCGTATAGTCTTATACTTGAGCCGGGAACGGTCTTTTATAAAATGCACGAGGATGGAGTTCTTGATATTGCCGATGAAGATACGGACAGACAGATGTATTCTTATACAAAAAAAATCCTTGAAGAAAATGGTTATCACCGATATGAAATATCAAACTATTGTAAAAAAGACAGAGAATGTAAGCATAATCTCGTCTACTGGACTCTTGAGGATTATATCGGGATAGGGCTTGGTGCTTCGTCATGCTTTGAAGGGGCAAGATTTTCAAATTATTCAGATTTAGAGAAGTATTTTGAAATCACAAAAGAACCCGGATTGCAGATAAAAAATATTGATGATTTTGACGGAGACATAAAGAAAAGAACTGAAACTTATGAAAAGCTGACCCCAAAAGCAAAGATGGAAGAATTTATGTTTGTCGGTCTAAGAAAGTGCATCGGTGTGTCAAAAACAGAGTTTAAAAACAGGTTTGATTACAGTATTGATGAAATTTACGGTGATGTGATAGATAAATTTATAAAAAATAACCTATTGTCTGAAAATGATAATAGTGATAGAATTTACCTGACAGATAAAGGGATTGATTTAAGTAATTATATTTTGTCAGAGTTTCTACTTTAAAGCAGACAGGAATGCAGATACCTGTATAATATTTTAAACAATGATAATATTTTAAACAATGGAGGAAATACAAAATGGCTAAAGTAAGTATCTTAATGGGAAGCGATTCAGATTTACCGATTATGTCAAAGGCAGCAGCAATGCTTGAAAAGTTTGGTATTGATTATGAGATGAAAGTAATCTCAGCGCACAGAGAACCGGATGTGTTCGTGGAATATGCAAAAAGTGCAGAGAGTAAAGGCATTGATGTTATTATAGCAGGAGCCGGCGGTGCGGCTCATCTTCCGGGAATGTGTGCAGCAATGTTTCCACTTCCTGTAATAGGAGTTCCTATTCATACAAAGTCACTCGGAGGAGTTGACTCACTTTATTCAATTGTACAGATGCCTTCAGGAATACCAGTTGCAACAGTGGCTATAAATGGAGCGGCAAATGCAGCTATTTTGGCAGCAAAAATGCTCTCTATCTCAGATAAGGAGCTTAGAGACAAACTTGCAAGTTACAAAACTGAGCTTCAGGAGCAGGTAGTAGCAAAAGACGAGAAGCTTGGCAAAATAGGTTACGAAGCTTATATCGAGCAGATGTAATACTGATACATAAAATTTTCTGAAAAATATATGTATGAAAAATGCGGAACATTGTTTTAGGAAAATGATTAAAAAATAAAAAATGCAGGGTAGAAGATTACGGTTCACACACAAATATGTGAGCTGTAATTTTTTGCGGAAATGAGGTAATAATGGCAGATAATATAAAATCAGAAATTGAGAAAAGACGAACTTTTGCGATAATTTCTCATCCTGATGCAGGTAAAACAACACTTACTGAGAAGTTTCTCCTTTATGGAGGGGCGATAAATACGGCGGGTTCGGTAAAAGGAAAAGCCAATTCAAAGTATGCTGTATCAGATTGGATGGAAATAGAAAAGGAACGTGGGATTTCTGTTACATCATCGGTTATGCAGTTCAATTATGATGGTTTCTGCATAAATATCCTTGATACACCGGGACATCAGGACTTCTCGGAAGATACTTACAGAACACTTATGGCAGCGGATTCGGCAGTGATGGTTATTGATGCGTCAAAGGGTGTTGAGGCACAGACAATAAAACTGTTTAAGGTTTGCGTGATGCGTCATATTCCTATATTTACATTTATCAACAAAATGGATAGAGACGCAAAAGATTCATTTGAACTTCTTGACGATATAGAAACGGTTTTGGGAATAAGAACATGTCCTATAAACTGGCCTATTGGTTCGGGTAAAGAGTTTAAAGGGATATTTGACAGAAAAGCAAAAACAGTAAGAACTTTTGAGGCAGTTTCAACAGGCGGCGCAAAGTCAGCGGCAGAGACAGATTATTCAATAGATGATCCGGAATTAAAGAAGATAGTCCCTGATAATCTCTATGAACAGCTTGTAGAAGAAATCGAGCTTTTGGACGGGGCGAGTGATGAACTTGATATGGATAAAGTAAGCAAGGGAGAACTCTCACCTGTATTTTTTGGTTCTGCATTAAATACATTCGGTATAGAAATTTTTCTTAAATATTTCTTGGAGATGACATCATCACCACTTCCGAGAATGTCAAATGAAGGACTTATTGACCCGATTACAGAGCCGTTTTCTGCATTTGTATTTAAAATTCAGGCAAATATGAATAAAGCGCACAGAGACAGAATTGCATTTATGCGTGTGTGCTCAGGTAAATTTGATGCGGACAAGGATGTATATCATGTACAGAGCGGAAGAAAACTTAAACTTTCACAGCCGCAGCAGATAATGGCGCAGGACAGACAGGTTATACAGGAGGCATATGCGGGTGACGTTATAGGGGTGTTTGACCCTGGCATATTCTCTATCGGAGATACGATAACAATGCCGGGACATAAATATGAGTATGAGGGCATTCCTACATTTGCACCTGAGCATTTCTGCAGAGTTATCCAGCTTAATTCAATGAAACGTAAGCAGTTTGTAAAGGGGATTACACAGATTGCCCAGGAAGGTGCAATACAGATATTTCAGGAGTTTACGGCAGGTATGTCTGAGATAATAGTCGGTGTCGTGGGTGTGCTTCAGTTTGATGTACTCAAATATCGTCTTGAAAATGAATACGGCTGTGAGATACGTCTTGAATCACTTCCGTATGAGTATATAAGATGGGTTGGTGACCCTTCTACGGATGTCACAAAGCTTAAGAGAATGAACAATGTAAAGGCAGTAAAAGATATGAAGGGAAATCCTTTACTGTTGTTTGTCAATGAGTGGATGATAAGAATGGTATTGGAAGATAACGAGGGCTTGAACTTCTCGAATTTAAGAAAAACTGATTTTTGTAAATTCTTTGTTTTATGAATATAATAGATACAAAAAAGGTTTTTGAGGTGGAAGATTTGGCTACAGTTATGCTTGATTGCCGGTCATGGCGGCTTTGACAATGGTGCAATGTTTAACGGGAGAAAAGAAAAAGACGATAATCTGAGCCTGACGCTTAAAGTAGAGTGATATCTTGAAAACAGGGGCGTAAATGTTATCTATACAAGAACAGAGGATATTTATCAGAACCAAATCAGAAAGCAGGGATAGCAAATAGAAGTGACGCAGATTGGATTTCGTGTCATTTCACAGAAATTCAAGCCCTGGCCTGATACATATTCAGGTATTCAGACGCTTGTATATCAGGCAGAGGGTATACCTCTTGTTATGGCTAAAGAATATAAACAAAGAATTGGTGAAAGTCGGTTTTAAAGACCTTGGAATAATGAAAGAGACCCGAATCTTGCAGTATTAAGGGAACAAGGATGCCAGCCGTATTGGGTTGGAAACAGGTTTCATAAATACAGGAGGCGGATAATGACCTGTTTGACGAGAAAAAACGATGATATAGCTAAAGGAATAGCAAGATGCTATCGTAAAGACTGTATCGGGGGCGGCAGGTACAGGAGTTGATGTTATATCGGAAGATATTGTCGAAACAAAACCGGACATTAAAAATGTTGCTGAGAAGTTTTCTGTTCAGGTTGGAGCATTCAGGCACTATGAAAATGCAGATAATCTTGCAAAAAACGTACAAAAACTCGGTTATGACTGTTTTATTGAAAAGAGCGGACATACTTATAATGTCTGCCACGGACGGTATGACGAGTATGTGGATGTAAAAGAAGCAGAAAAAGAGCTTTTTCAAAATGGTCTGGAGACAAGAATAATCATTTCTGCCGGGGTTTTAACGCAAAAAGAATAAAAACTACTTGCATAATATGGAAAAATGTGATAAAATTTAAATGTTAATAAGTAATTATGCTTAGAGTGGGCTGTCAAGTCCACTCTTTAATTTTGTGGAAAAGAGGTTATGTGCTTGACAAAAAGAGAGGAATATGAAACACGGACAGAAGAAATTCTCGAGCCTATTATGAAAGAGAATGATTTTGAACTTGTTGATGTGGAGTATGTAAAAGAAGCGGGAAACTGGTATCTGCGTGCATACATTGACAAGGAGGGTGGAATAACCCTTGATGACTGCGAACTTGTAAACAGAGCTTGGAGTGACATTATGGATGAACAGGTTCATTCCTGATGCCTATATTTTGGAAGTCAGTTCCCCAGGACTTGGGAGACAGCTGAAAAAGATAGGATTTCAAAGAGCATTGATGAAGAGGTAGATGTGAAGTTCTACAAGGCAGTAAAATACAAATCCAAGAAATGGTAAGGAGATGTCTGTTAAGCAGATAACCGGAATACTAAAAGGAGTTTGACGAGGAATACTATAACTCTTGAAACGGATTTTTTCTAACGAATATATTGTAAACAGAAAGATATATCAACCGTAAAATTGACAATAGATTTTTTTGAGATTGAAAAATAAGGAGGCAAAATGGCTGCTAAAAAACTACAAAATCAGATAAATCGGATTGATTGAAGCACATTAGATATAATTGAAAAGGAAAAACAGATAAGCAAAGAGGTTATTCTTGAAGCGATAGAGAACTCATTGCTTGCAGCTTGCAAAAATCAGTTTGGCAAGTCAGAGAATATAAGAGTAAACATTAACAGGGAGACAGGTGAAGTTAAGGTATTCGCGGTAAAGGAAGTTGTAGATGATGACGACCTTGAAGATGAAGCTACACAGATGGGGATTACTGAGGCAATCTTAGTTCATGACAAAACTGAGATTGGTGATACCGTCGAGGTAGAGGTTACACCAAAGAATTTTGGAAGAATTGCTGCACAGAAGGCAAAACAGGTTGTAGTCCAGAAGATAAGAGAAGAAGAGAGAAAGGTACTTTACGTTCAGTATCTTGAGAAAGAAAGAGAAGTTATAACAGGTATCGTTCAAAGATATAGTGGAAAAAATATCTGTGTAAATCTCGGAAAAGTTGATGCTATCCTTATGGAGAGCGAACAGGTTAAGGGCGAGCACTTTAAACCTACTGAACATATCAAACTTTATGTAGTTGAAGTGAAGGATACTACAAAGGGACCTAGAATTACAGTATCACGTTCACATCCTGAATTTGTAAAGAGACTTTTTGAAGAGGAAGTTACAGAGATACAGGATGGAACAGTTGAAATCAGAAGTATAGCAAGAGAAGCGGGTTCACGTACAAAGATGGCAGTTTCAACAGAAAATCCTAATGTTGATGCTATCGGAGCATGTGTCGGCATAAACGGAAGTCGTGTAAATGCGATTGTAGAGGAACTTCGTGGTGAAAAAATAGACATTATAAACTGGAGTGATTCTCCGGCAGTCCTTATTGAAAATGCACTTAGTCCTTCAAAGGTTATATCAGTTGAAGCAGATGAGGAAGAAAAGACAGCAAAGGTAGTTGTTCCACAGGATCAGTTATCACTTGCAATCGGAAAAGAAGGACAGAATGCAAGACTTGCAGCGAAACTTACAGGATATAAAATAGATATCAAATGTGAATAGGTAATATTGTTTCAGGAGGTGTCAGAAGTGGGCAAGGGAAACGTAAATAACATAAAAAAAACCGCATCGCGTCAATGTACGGGATGTGGTGAGAAAAAAGACAAGAAAGAGCTTATCAGAGTTATAAAAACTCCGGAAGGTGATATAACAGTAGATTTTACAGGAAAGAAAAACGGCAGAGGCGCATATATATGTAATTCAGTTGAATGTTTAAAACAGGCTGTAAAGAAAAAGTCCCTTGAACGCTCATTAAAGACACAGATTCCAAAAGAAATTTATCAGGAACTTGAAAAGGAGATGATGAAAGGTGAAAGTTGATAAGGGTCTTGGTATGGTTGGGCTTGCGACAAAAGCCGGAAAAGTTGCGAGCGGTGAATTTATGACGGAGAATGCTGTGAAGTCGGGAATGGCATATCTGGTCATTGTTTCATCGGAGGCATCAGACAACACCAAAAAGAAATTTAGAAACATGTGTGAATTTTATCATGTGCCAATCAAAGAATGTTGGACAAAAGATGAACTTGGAAAGTCTACAGGAAAGACATTTCGTGCATCTCTGGCAGTAACTGATGAAGGTCTTGCACAGGCAATATTGAAAAAGATGGACTAGGAGGTCGCAGTTTTATATGGCAAAAATGAAGATATATGAGATTGTCAGCAGTATGCAGAGACAATTCCCAGATTTACAAAATAAAGATGTTGTTACATTACTACAGGAAAACGGATTTGATGTCAAGGGCTCGCAGAGCGTTATCGAGGATGATGCGATAGGTTTTTTGTTAAAACACGCAAAAGAGCATTTGGCTAATCTTAAAAAGAGTGAGCATGCGAAGAAGAAAGATACAAAGAAGGCAGAAACTCCAAAGAAAAAGGAGGAAAAAGCTGAAAATACTTCTGCAAGTGAGAAAGCGGCAGTTAAAGAAAAGGCAAAAAAAGAAGAAGTTAAGCCGGAAGTAAAAAATACGGTTGAAGAAAATAAAGATACAAAAAGTGAAAAGGGGCAGGAAAAAACTGTAGCAGCTGAGACAGAAGAAAATAAAATGCAGGAAACAGAAGAAAAGGGAAAAGAGGAAACTGTGAAGCAAGAAGAGAAAAAAGAAGTAGTTAAAAAAGAGGTAAAGAAAGCTGAGCCGGAGAAAAAATCTGAAGTAAAGAGTGCATCAGAGGATAAAAAGGAAGAAAAGAAGTCTGACAATCAGCAGGAAGAAAAGAGAGACAACAGAAACAGTCAGAGTCGTGATAACAGGGATAACAGAAACGGCTCAAACCGTGACAATAGAGATAGAGATAATAGAAACGGTGGAAACAGAAATAATGGAAACCGCGATAACAGAAACGGCTCAAATCGTGACAATAGAGATAATAGAAACGGCGGAAACAGAGACAACAGAAATAATGGAAGCCGTGATAACAGAAACAGAAATCAGGGCGGCGGATTTTCAAGAGGCGCAGCTATGCCAATGGATTCAATGAAATCTGAGGTTAAACAGTCAAGACAGCAGAGAGCAAACAAGGATTCAAGGAGTGCCAAACAGAAATACGGCAAGGACAGAACAAGAGGCATGGATGATGATGAAATGTTTGAGCAGAGCAGAAAAAATAAGAAGAAAGACCCTAACCGCAAGGGAGCATTTATCAAGCCTGAACCTGTAGCAAAACCACAGGAGCCGGAAGATGGAATCCGTACAATCACACTTCCTGAAAAGATGACAATAAAAGAGTTGTCTGATATAATGAAAGTAACTCCTTCAACGGTTATCAAAAACCTCTTTATGCGTGGTCAGGTAGTAACTCTTAACCAGGAGATAACATTTGAAGAGGCAGAAGAGATTGCACTTGAATATAACTGTATTGCAGAGATGGAAGAAAAGGTTGATATGATAGCCGAAATCCTCAAAGAGGATGAGGAAGATGAGAACCTTATGGTTAAGCGTCCTCCTGTAGTCTGTGTAATGGGTCACGTTGACCACGGTAAGACATCACTTCTTGATGCTATCAGAGAAACAAGCGTTACTTCAAGAGAAGCAGGTGGTATTACACAGCACATAGGTGCTTATGTGACAGAGATAAACGGTGAGAAGATTACATTCCTTGATACACCGGGTCATGAGGCGTTTACATCAATGCGTATGCGTGGTGCACAGTCAACAGATATTGCTATCCTTGTTGTAGCGGCAGATGATGGTGTTATGCCACAGACTATTGAAGCTATAAGCCATGCAAAAGCAGCAGGTGTTGAGATAATCGTAGCCGTAAATAAGATTGATAAGCCTAGTGCAAATGTTGAGAGAGTTAAGCAGGAGCTTACAGAACACGGACTTATCGCAGAGGACTGGGGTGGAGATACAGTATTTGTACCTGTTTCTGCACATACAAAAGAAGGTATAGACCAGCTTCTTGAAATGATAATCCTTACTGCGGAAGTGCTTGAACTTAAAGCAAATCCAAACAGAAAAGCAAGAGGTGTTGTTATAGAGGCGCAGCTTGATAAGGGACGCGGACCTGTCGCAACTGTACTTGTACAGAAAGGTACACTCCATGTAGGAGACAACATAGCTGTAGGAGCAGCATATGGTAAGATAAGAGCCATGATGGATGATCAGGGAAAGAGAGTTAAGACAGCTCTTCCGTCAACACCTGTTGAAATTTTAGGACTTCATGACGTACCTGATGCAGGTGAGATATTTATGGCAACAGACAGTGATAAAGAAGCAAGAAATATCGCTGAGGTATATATTGAGCAGGGAAGAGAAAAACTTCTTGATGATACAAAATCAAAACTTACGCTTGACGGATTGTTTTCACAGATACAGGCAGGAAATATCAAAGAACTTAATCTTATCGTTAAGGCTGATGTACAGGGTTCTGTTGAGGCAGTTAAGCAGAGTCTCCTTAAACTCAGCAACGATGAGGTTGCCGTAAGGATAATCCATGGAGCAGTCGGAGCTATCAATGAGTCGGATATATCTTTGGCAAGTGCATCAAATGCTATTATTATCGGTTTCAATGTACGACCTGACAATACAGCAAAGGAAATTGCCGACAGAGAAAAAGTTGACGTAAGACTTTACAGAGTAATCTACAATGCTATTGAAGATATTGAGTCGGCTATGAAAGGAATGCTTGACCCTGAATATGAGGAAAAAGTAATAGGTCACGCAGAAGTAAGACAGACATTCAAAGCTTCTGGTGTAGGTATGATAGCAGGTTCATATGTGCTTGACGGAAAGATTGAGAGAAACTGCAAGGTGAGAATCAGCCGTGAGGGAGAGCAGATATTTGAAGGAGAACTTGCATCACTCAAGAGATTTAAGGATGATGTTAAGGAAGTGGCAGCAGGATACGAGTGTGGTCTTGTATTTGAAGGCTTTAATGACATCAAGGTTGAAGATCAGGTAGAAGCATATATCATGGTAGAAGTTCCTAGAACATAGTATTAAAATACCATTAGGAAAGGGTTTTAATACACAGGATTTGTGCGGCGCATAATAGCACAAATCCTGCCATGCCATAATATATGTGTGACAATATATCAAAAGAATGGGGGGAATTTATATGAGAAAGAACAGTATAAAATATTCTCGTATGAATGGAGAAGTTCAAAGAGAGATAAGTAAAATCATTGCAAGAGACATAAAGGACCCGAGAATAAATCCAATGACATCTGTTGTATCAGTGGATGTTACACCGGATTTAAAATATGCAAAGGTATTTGTAAGTGTACTTGGAAATGATGAAGAGAAAGAAAAGACACGCAGAGGTCTTGCAAGTGCTTCATCCCATATACGTTCACTTCTTGCAAAATCATTAAATCTTCGCAATACTCCTGAGCTTACATTTTTGATTGATGATTCAATTGAGTATGGTGTAAACATGTCTAAAAAAATTGATGAACTCATTGAGAAAGAAGCGAAGGGCGAAGAAGAATAGCTATACTGTAAAAAAACTATTGTATTGCAGTTTTTTTGAGGGCAAAACGCTGGTTTTGCCCTTTTTTAAAGGAGGCATGATAAATGAATGAACTTAATAAAACTCTTTGTGAGGCGGAAACTATCATGATTGCAGGTCATGTAAGACCGGACGGTGATTGTATCGGTGCATGTGTGGCATTGCAGAGATATATAAAAAGAAATTATCCAAAGAAGGAAGTATTTGTCTATATAGAAACAGTTCCGGAAGTTTTTGAATTTTTAGATGAAAATAAAGAAATTTTTTCAAATGAAACAAATGATAAAAAATATGATGTTTTTATAGCACTTGACTGCAGTTCACCTGACAGGCTCGGTGATGCACAGAAAGCATTTTACAATGCAAAGAGCACTATGTGTATAGACCACCATATAAGTAACAGATACTATGCAGGTATAAATGTGGTGAATTCAGATGCAAGTTCAACATGTGAAGTTTTGTATGAGCTTATTACAGATGAAGAAAAAATTTCAGATTTATTTAGTAAACAGAATATTGGGGACAGTATTGATAGACTTTCCGGTGAGAAAAAACTTGGGTTTGAGATAATAAGAGCATTATACATAGGTATCATATTTGATACAGGTGTGTTCAGGTTTTCAAATACATCAAAGAGGACTATGGATATAGCAGGTGAACTTGTTGATACAGGTATTCCTTTTTGGAAATATATTGATGAGTGTTTTCTTCAGAGAACTTATACACAGACACAGCTTCTTGGAAGAACTCTGCTTGCGAGTATGCGTGTCATGGATGGAAAGTGTATAGTTGCAACTATAACAAGAAGAATGATGGAGTTTTATGAAGCTAAGAACGAGGACATTGAGGGAATAGTCGATCAGCTTCGTATAACACAGGGCGTTGAAGTTGCAATTCTTTTACATGAGATTGGTGACCAGGAATACAAAGTAAGTCTGCGCTCAAATGATTATATAGATGTGAGCAAGATAGCTTCGTTTTTTGGCGGCGGAGGTCATGTGAAAGCAGCCGGTTTTACAATGAGAGGTTCTGCATATGATGTAGTTAATAATATAACAGGTCATATTGAGAGCCAGATGTTAAACAAAAATAATTAAGCTAAAAGATAATGATAATAATATAAAGGATGGAAAGTAAAGCTTGGATGGTATAATAAATGTATACAAAGAAGCGGGTTTTACCTCACATGATGTTGTGGCAAAGCTTAGAGGAATATTGAGACAAAAAAAGATAGGTCATACAGGAACACTTGACCCGGCGGCGACAGGTGTGCTGCCGGTGTGTCTTGGAAAAGCAACAAAGGTATGTGAACTTCTAACGGACAAAGACAAATCATACAGAGCAGTGTGTAAACTGGGTGTTGAAACTGATACGCAGGACATGACAGGAACTATTTTAAAAGAGTATGATGTTATCGGTATAAGTGAGCAGAATATAAGGGAGTGTGTCGAAAAATTTGTCGGTGACATAAAACAGATACCACCAATGTATTCGGCACTTAAAGTAAACGGTAAAAAACTGTATGAACTTGCCAGAGAGGGAAAAGTTATTGAGCGGAAACCGCGCGACATAAATATTTCAAAGATTGATATAATTGATATAGATTTGGATAATAAAACATTTACAATGGATGTTACATGCTCAAAGGGGACATATATAAGAACCCC